>Ga0163215_100089_pt1 | contig 293251 bp, 289 predicted proteins | sample SynspAceP_FD_185934 | JGI IMG/M metagenome (GOLD analysis project Ga0163215, IMG submission 185934) | Saline lake microbial communities from Ace Lake in Antarctica - Synechococcus sp. Ace-P (Hybrid Assembly) | ecosystem: Environmental > Aquatic > Non-marine Saline and Alkaline > Saline | place... | reverse complement strand
GTCTCGCAAAGGATTTTGAGAACCGCACCAGGACCGCCCGAGCTTTCCTCCTCCTGGCATCAATTCGTCTGATGTCAAGAAAACTTTGTTTAAACACATAAACTTTCCGGACGGACTCTGAGCAAGAACTTCCGCGTTCGGCCGATGTTTTCCGTCAATCATCCTGTCGGCAACCATTGCTGACAGCAGGGATTCGACACTTGCCAGAAAGGCAATGACCAGAGCCGATGGAATCAATTCTATGATCCGGGCCCAGCTGACCTCGGGAATCGCGGGCCAGGGCAGCGTGGCAGGCAGATCCCCGAACCGGGAGAAAATGGTATCAACAGGCAAGGCGCCCAGTGCCACGGCGCCAGACGTCAGCCCGACAGCAACAATCAACCCCGGAAATCTCGGGGCAATGCGTCGCAGCGCGACAATCACAACCATCGTCACAAGCCCGATCCCGATTGCGGCGACACTCAGGGAATCGCGCGCCGCCCAAAGCGCCTCGACCTTTCCCAAAAATTCGGCAGGAACTTCCGCGACCGACAGACCCAAAAAGTCCTTGAGCTGGCTTGTCGCAATTATGATTCCGATGCCTATGGTGAAGCCGTTGATCACAGGCTCGGGCACATAAGCGACAAGATTTCCTGCCCGCAAATACCCGGCCACAAGCATGATGATACCGGCCATGAACGTCGCCAGAACAAGCCCGTCATATCCATGTTCGGCAATGACGCCGAAGACAACGACAATGAACGCACCCGTCGGCCCGCCAATCTGCACACGACTGCCACCGAGCAAAGAAATGAGGAACCCGGCAACAATCGCCGTGATCAAACCTTTTTCCGGCCCTGCGCCCGAAGCGATCGCGATGGCGAGGCTTAACGGTAAAGCGACCATCGCAACGGTCACACCTGCCACCAGATCACCGGTGAACTGCTTGAGATCATAGGTGGCAAGTGTGGTCAGAATTTTAGGCTTCAAAGGCATCGCCTGCGCAACCCCCGGTGCCAATCACCAAACTGAGCGACCCATACAGCAAAAGATGGCGTGTCATACGCGCAGACGATATTGAGGTTCAGCGTCCCGAATAACCGCGACGTCCCGCCAGCAACCCCAAGCCCGATCAACCCGAAGACGGGCAGGACGATGGAAAGAACGGGGATCATGAATCAATCCACCCCACGACCGTCATGGCCGGACTTGATCCGGCCATCCAAGTGGCTGATCCACGCCAGATTTCGAGCCGGTCGATGGACGTGGATGCCCGGATCAAGTCCGGGCATGACGAAAATAGAATCAGGGTCAGGATACTAACCGCCCAGCTTTTCCTGGAGCAGCTGGTTGACCATCTGCGGGTTTGCCTTCCCCTGGGTCGCCTTCATGGCCTGTCCCGTGAACCAGCCCGCGACCTTCGTGTTGCCCTGCCGGTACTGGTTGGCCTGTTCGGGGTTGTCGGCGATGATCTGGTCGATGACAGCGGAAATCTCGCCGCTGTCGCTGATCTGCTTGAGGCCTTTGTCTTCGACAATCGCATCGGCATCCTTGCCGCTGTCCCACATCTCATCGAAGACGTCCTTGGCGATCTTGCCCGAGATGGTCCCGTCGGCGATCAGGTCGATCAGGCCGCCGAGTTGTGAGGTGCTGACCGGGCTGTCGGCGATCTCCAGATCATCGGCGTTCAGGCGGCGGAAGAAATCGCCGGTGATCCAGTTCGCGGCGATCTTCGGATCGCGCTTGGCCCCGCCGGCATCGACAACGGCTTCATAGAATTCAGCGGTTTCACGCTCGGCGACCAGCACGCCGGCGTCATATTCGCTCAAGCCGAACGCGGCGACGAAGCGCGCGGCTTTCCTGTCAGGCAGTTCGGGCAGGCTGGCTGCGATCTCGTCCACATAGGACTGATCGATCACCACCGGCAGCAGGTCCGGGTCGGGGAAGTAGCGGTAATCATGTGCCTCTTCCTTGGAGCGCATGGAGCGGGTCTCGCCCTTGTCGGGATCGAACAGGCGGGTTTCCTGGTCGATCTCGCCGCCCTCTTCCAGAATTTCGACCTGACGGCGGGCCTCGTAATCCACGGCCTGCCGCACGAAACGGATCGAGTTCACGTTCTTGATCTCGCAGCGGGTGCCGAGTTCCTCACCCGGGCGGCGCACCGAAACGTTCACATCGGCGCGCAGCGAGCCTTCCTGCATGTTCCCGTCACACGTCCCCAGATAGCGCAGGATCGCACGCAGCTTGGACAGATAGGCCGCGGCCTCCACCCCCGAACGCAGATCGGGCTTGGAGACGATTTCCATCAGCGCCACGCCCGAGCGGTTCAGGTCGATACACGTCTGGTCGGGAATACGGTCATGGACCGACTTGCCCGCATCCTGCTCCAGATGAATACGCACGATCCCGACCTCGAAACTCTCACCATCTTCAAGGTCCACGGTGATCCGCCCCTCACCCACGATGGGGTCGGAGAACTGGCTGATCTGATAGCCCTGGGGCAGGTCGGGGTAGAAATAGTTCTTCCGGTCAAATACCGAACGCAGATTGATCTGTGCTTCCAGCCCCAGCCCGGTCCGCACGGCCTGCCGGATCGCGGCTTCGTTGAGCACCGGCAGCATGCCGGGCATGGCTGCGTCCACGAGGCTGACATGGGTGTTGGGTTCGCCACCAAAATCCGTCGGCGCCCCGGAAAACAGCTTGGACTGGGACATCACCTGGGCATGGACTTCCATGCCGATGATGATTTCCCAGGATCCGGTCTCCCCCTCGATCAGGTCGGCGCTGTTGTGCCCGATCCGCGAGGTGAAATGCGCGACCAGATGATCGGGAATAGCGTCGGTGGCGGTGTCTGTCGTGTCGGTCATGCGCTTTTCCTAGCGGCTTGGGAGAAAACGGACAAGGCATCCGGGTTTCCACAGATCGTCATAGCCGGACTTGATCCGGCCATCCACGTGGTTGCGGCACGCTCAAGATCGAGGCGGCGTATGGACGTGGATGCCCGGATCAAGTCCGGGCATGACGTATTTGGAAGGTGTTTCAAAAAATTCAAAACCCCGCCTCCACCATTTCACCCGCACCCAGCGTCTGCCTTGTGAAGCTCAGGCCCGCTTCCGGGTCGAATCCCTTGCAGGTGTAGATCACAACCGAGAAGAACTTCGGACCGGTCCAGAAATAGGCCGAAATGCCGCTATCGACCAGTGGCAGGAAGGCGTCATAACCCGCGTTTTCCGCACGTCCGGCACCGTTTTCGATCATGGAGTCGGGGGAGAACACGATCGGGTCGCCATAGGGTGTCATGCCCAGCGCCCCGGCCAGCCCGAGCAGGTAATCCCGCACGGCGCTTTCATCCAGCACAACCGAGAACAGCCCCTCGATCAGGTGGCGCTGGCGGAAGACCTCGGGCGCGAGGTCGGGGACAAGGGTCATATGCTCAGTTTCCTTCGATCCCGAAAGCAACCTCATCCTGAGCCTGACGAAGGAGAGGTTGCCGGGCCACATACTTCGACAAGCTCAGCATGAGGCCTTCCGCATCATGGCTTCGCGTCAAAACCCGCCGCGCTTTCGAGGACACCGGCGGCGCGCAGCAGGGTTTCCTCGCCGAAGGCCGGACCGATCAAATGGAGGCCAAGCGGCAATCCATCCGCCGAAAGTCCCGCGGGAACCGAAATCGCCGGCAGCCCGGCCATGGAGGCGGGCACGGTGAATATGTCGTTCAGGTACATCGCGATAGGGTCGTCCTGCTTTTCCCCCAGCGCAAAGGCCGCGCTTGGTGTTGTCGGGGTCAGGATTACGTCGCAGCTGTTCCACGCCGCCTTGAAGTCATCCGCGATCCGTGTCCGGACCCGCTGGGCCTTCAGGTAATAGGCATCGTAATACCCGGCCGAGAGCACATATGTGCCGATCATCACCCGGCGCTGGACCTCGTGACCGAAACCTGCCGCACGGGTGCGCTCATAGGTGTCGGTCAGGTCCTCGCCTTCGACCCGCAAGCCGTAACGCATGCCGTCATAGCGCGCGAGGTTCGAAGAGGCTTCCGCCGGGGCCACGATGTAATAGGCCGGGAGCGCGTATTTGGTGTGGGGCAGCGAGATATCGACGATTTCCGCACCCGCCTCGCGCAACCAATCGACCCCCTGCTGCCAGAGCGCTTCGATCTCGGCCGGGGTCCCCTCCATCCGGTATTCAGCAGGCACGCCCACGCGCAAGCCGCGGATATCGCCGGTCAATGCCTTTCTGTAATCGGGCACAACCAGATCGACGCTGGTTGAATCCTTGGGATCGTATCCCGCCATGCCACCGAGCATGATCGCGGAATCTTCCACGCTGCGCGCAATCGGTCCGGCCTGATCGAGCGAACTCGCAAAGGCGATGATGCCCCAGCGCGAGCAACGCCCATAGGTCGGCTTGAGGCCGACAATGCCACAGAAGGCACCCGGCTGACGGATCGAGCCGCCGGTATCTGTCCCGGTGGCACCTGCCGCAATATGCGCAGCCACAGCCGCCGCCGACCCGCCGGACGAGCCGCCGGGGACAAGGTCCTTGCCCGCATTGGGGCCGCTGCTGGCTTTCCAGGGATTGAGGGTCGGCCCGTAATGGCTGGTGATATTGGCCGAACCCATGGCGAACTCGTCCATGTTCACCTTGCCGAGCATCACCGCGCCCGCGTCCCAGAGTTTCTGGGTCACGGTGGACTCATAGGGCGGACGGAAGCCGTCGAGGATATGGCTGCCTGCCGTGGACAATGCGCCTTCGGTGCAGAACAGATCCTTGATCGCCAGCGGAATGCCATCGAGCGGACCGTTGGCCTTGCCGGCCGCGCGGCGCGCATCGGACGCGTCCGCCATGACCCGGGCACGTTCGGGGGTTTCCTCGATATAGGCATTCAGGCCGCGCGCGGTTTCCATCGCCGCCAGATAGGCATCGGTCAGCTCGCGCGCGGTAAAGTCGCCCTTCGCAAGCGCCGCACCGGCTTCGGCTATCGTCAGATCGGTCAGCGCAGCCATTACTCGATCACCTTGGGCACCACGAAGAACCCGTCGGCTTCGGCCGGAGCGTTCGCGAGGACCTTGTCCTGCACATGGCCGTCCGTGACCGCATCGACCCGCAGGCGCTGGACCATCTCGACAACGCTGGTCATCGGCGCGACGCCCTCTGTGTCGACCTCATCAAGCTGTTCGACCCAGCCCAGTATGTTGTTCAGTTCATCGGCCAGCGGCGCCAGCTTGTCCTCATCCACATGAAGGCGGGCGAGCTTGGCAATACGCCGTACGGTATCGGTGTCGAGGGCCATATCGGATCGAAAAGTTCGGGTTCGGAATTCGGCGCGGAAGCTATCACCGTGCCGTTTCATCGGCAATCATGCTGTTTGGGAAACCGGCAAAGCCTATTCAGCGATGGCAAGCTCCGGACGGGCTCGGGTCCGGGATGCAGATGGCTCTTCATCTAGGGCGGGAAGCCGCACAACGATCTTCGTGCCGACCTCCTGCAGGCTCTCGATGACCAGTTCGCCCCCCATCTGGATGATGATCTTGTCCGCGATGGTCAGGCCCAGCCCGGCACCATCGGCTTCTCGCGACAGGCCGTTCCAGGTCTGCTGGAACGGCAATCGCGCGCGTTCGATCTGCTCCCGCGTCATACCGACCCCGGTGTCCTTGATCCCGACACAGATCCAGCCGCCCGGTTCGGTGGCGAAGACAACATCGACCTCGCCACCGGCCGGGGTAAAGCGGGCGGCGTTGCTCAGCAGGTTTTCGAAGACCTGCTGGAGACGCCCCATATCGCCCATGACTCGGGGAAGCGCGGGAGAGTCATGGACCGTCAGGGTCACCAGACTCTGATCGAAGGTGTCCTGCACCCGGGATATCGCCTGCCGGGCAGCATCCTCGATATGCATGGGCGCAAGTTCCATCTCCAGCTCGCCCAGTTCGATGGCGGTCATGTCCAGGATCGACGTGATCTGGCGCAGCATGTGATGTCCGCTGTCATGAATGGTTCTGGCATAGGTGCCGTTCTCTGATTCGGCTTTGTCCTGCTCGTTCTGGTCGATCAGTTGCGAAAACCCGATAATGGCATTGAGCGGCGTTCGCAACTCATGACTCATCAGGGACAGGAACTCGGACTTGGCCCGATTCGCCGCATCGGTCTCGGCCAGTTTCGACGCCAATTGCATGGCGCGCTGATTGCTTTGAAGAATGGCAACATGCAGCAGGGTCACGATTGCGACCATCACCAGGTAGAGCAGAGCCAGTGGGATACCGATGCTGAGAATGACGTCTCGCTGCGAACTGGCGATCATGGCAACGAGACTCGATACATCGGTCTGGATTTCCAGAACCGAATCCGATGCGATCAGATCCTGGGCGAGCACGTCGACGGGGATCATTGTCGAGAGCATGCTAATGCTGCCATCCGTGTGGTGAGGCCCGCCGGATTCGGCATGATCGGGATCACCGGCTTCCACCAGCTCACTGACCGTATTGCCCTTGAGCGCATGATCGAAACACGGACAGGCCGAGATATCCTCGCCGAGTTGGCCCGGCATCAACGAAAACAGCGTGATCCCCTTGCCATCATAGATCTTGAGGTTAATGACATTCGTTTCGGCCAGGGTCGCGCGCACAAGCGCTTCGAGACCCGACCGCCGCAACGCAATCAGCAGAAGCTCAGGCGCATCACCAATATCAAAGGCAAGCAGATAGGAAATCTGGTCGGAATGGGCGTTGGACAGCGTGCGGGCCAGGCTTTCGTTCTGGACCTCTGTCGACTGGATCAGGGTTTTAGTCGTGCTGGTCTGCTCGGCACGAACCACGAGAAACGCAGCAAGCACAAATATAGGAAGGGAAATCAGGGCAAACGCGACGGGAATGCCAAAGCGCAGGCTGCCAGGCACAAAGGCCTGCAGCCGCTCCATCATCCCGTAAAGCCCAGTCTTGACGCCGGACATAAAGCCCCCTCAAAAATCTACATACTCATAAATTCGGCCAGTTCCCCCACAGCGCGAATACACTAATACCTGTATTAACATAAGATAAGCTTAATATTAGTATAATCTGGGTGAATCGGGTGACCGCTGAATTCTGCTCGTCGGCTCTATCTGGACGCGGTAACGGCATAACGCGTAGAACGCGCTATGCCGATTGTGGAAACCACCGAAATGAAAGCCGCGCTGGCGCCGCGCGCACGATTGCTGGGCTTTGACCTGGGCACCCGGACCATCGGTCTGGCGCTCTCGGATTCGGGCTTCATGGTGGCCTCCCCGCTCGAAACCCTCCAACGCACCAAGTTCACACCGGACGCCGAAAGGCTGCGGGCAATCATCACCGAAAAAGGTGTCGGCGGGCTGGTCATGGGCCTGCCCCGCAACATGGATGGATCGGAAGGCCCCCGCGCCCAATCGACCCGCGCCTTTGCCACCAATATGGATGGAAAGTTCGACCTGCCGATCACCTTCTGGGACGAACGCCTGACCACCGCCGAAGCCGAGCGGGTCCTGATCGATCAGGCCGACATGAACCGCAAGCGCCGCAGCGAAGTCATCGACAAGATGGCGGCCTCAATCATCCTGCAGAACTTCATGGATTTCATGCGGAACACGTGATGGCGAAAAAAACCAATCTTCCAGAGCTGCTCATCTATCCCGCGCGCTGGCGGGTGCTGGTGAATGTCGTGCTTTACGCGGCCTTCATTTTTACCGGGTTGCTGCTGGTCGCCGAGACCGCGCCGATGCCCCGGATTATCGGGGCCGCCGTGGTGGTCTATTTCGGAATTCTCGAAATCTATGCGCTCTGGCGGCTGGCGGTGCGCGCGCCCTCGCTGATCGTCGGCCCCGAAGGGATTTACGACAACACCGCGATCACCGGGGTCGGCGGCATCCACTGGCACGAGATCACGAGCATCGCCCAGAAGAAGAACTATCTGGTCCGCCACATCGCGCTGGAATTGCGCGACCGGGACGCGGTGATCGAGCGTGTCCCCGCACCCCGGCGCTGGCTGATCGGGATGATGTCCTTCATCGCCCAGGGTTCGGTGAACCTCACCCCGGGATTTCTCGAGCGTGACCTCACCGAGGTCGAGGCGCTCTTGCAGCAGTACCACGCGGAGTTCGGACCGAAGCGGTAGGGGCGGGTGTCAACAAAACCGTCATGGCCGGACTTGATCCGGGCATCCACGTCCATGGGTCACGTGACACGACCGCGTGGATGGCCGGATCAAGTCCGGCCATGACGAACAAGGGAAAATCAAAAGAAAACGTGCGGGTCTAAATTCCGTCATCGCGAGCCCCGAAGGGGCGTGGCGATCCAGCAGTCAACTGGATTGCTTCGTTGCTGCGCGCCTCGCAATGACAAAAATTGGGACGCAACATTCTCTCGAGCGAGTTCGCCCCCAAAAATCTTAGCTCCAAACCTTCCACGGTGCCTTGCCCGAGTCCCATAGCGCTTCGAGCTGGTTTTTTTCGCGCAGGGTGTCCATGGGCTGCCAGAAGCCGTCATGGCGATAGGCGGCCAGTTCGCCCGCCTCGGCCATGCTTGTCAGCGGGCCCTGTTCCCACACGCAATCATCGCCATCAATCAGATCGAGGACGTTGTTCTCGCAGATGAAGAAACCGCCATTGATCGTGGCCCCATCGCCGCGCGGCTTCTCGGCGAAGCGCGAGACCCGGTTGCCGTCCATCTCCAGCGCCCCGAACCGGCCCGGCGGTCGCACGCCGGTCATGGTGCAACGCAGGCCCTGCGCCTCATGGAAGGCGATGCTGGCTTTCACATCGATATCCGCAACCCCGTCGCCATAGGTCAGGCAGAAGCGTTCGCCGTCGAGGTAATCCGCCACGCGGCCGATCCGGCCACCGGTCTGGCTGTCCTCGCCGGTATCCACAAGGGTGACCTTCCAGGGCTCGGCCGCGCCGGAATGGTACTCGATGTCATTGTTGGCGAGATCAACGGTCACGTCGGCAGAGTGCAGCACGTAGTTCGCGAAATACTCCTTGATCATGTAGCCGCGATAGCCGAGGCAGATCACGAAATCGGTGATCCCGTGATGGCCGTAGATCTTCATGATGTGCCAGAGAATCGGCCAGCCGCCGATCTCGATCATCGGCTTTGGACGCAGGCCGGTTTCTTCCGAAAGGCGCGTGCCGCGCCCGCCTGCCAAAATCACCGCTTTCATGTTCCGGCTCCCCGTTTGGCCGCCTGAGTTCCTCTCAGCCTTCTAGCAGAGCGTCGGGTGCGCCGCCAGAACCACGAAAACACCCGAATTTCCGGGACATCAGGCCGTGCTTGCATTTGGCAGAGTCACGTCCCTATATTCCCGCTTTAATGACCGCATCCACCACAGGCATCTCCGTCCCGAACTTGCCGGCGGAAATCCCCTTCCCCCATCGTCATCTATTGGGCATCCAGGAGCTTTCTCCAGATGAGATCGGCTACCTGCTCGATCTGTCCAATGCCTATGCCGAGCACAACCGCGCACGCGGCGACAAGCTCGACCTGATGCGCAACAAGACACTGATCAATCTGTTCTTCGAGGATTCGACCCGGACACGGACCAGTTTCGAACTGGCCGGCATGCGGCTGGGCGCCGATGTGATCAACATCGCCGTTGCGAATTCCTCGATCAAGAAGGGCGAGACGATCATCGACACGGCGATGACCCTGAACGCCATGCACGCCGATGCGCTGGCCGTTCGACATTCCAATGCCGGGGCCGTGAAGCTGCTCTCGGAGAAGGTCAACTGCGCCGTCATCAATGGTGGCGATGGCAGCCACGAACACCCGACACAGGCCTTGCTGGATGCCCTGACCATCCGTCGCCACAAGGGCCATTTGCAGGGTCTGCTGGTAGCGCTTTGTGGCGATGTCGCCCATTCGCGGGTGGCGCGCTCGAACATCTATCTGTTGCAGACCATGGGCGCTCGGGTGCGGGTGATTGCACCGCCAACGCTCATCCCGCCGGCCATGGAACGGCTGGGCGTCGAGGTCTTCCATGACATGCGCGCCGGGCTGGAGGATTGCGACATCGTCATGATGCTGCGCCTGCAGCGTGAGCGTATGGAGGGATCCTTCGTTCCCTCCGTGCACGAATACTTCAAGTTCTACGGGCTGGATTACGACAAGCTGCAGCACGCCAAACCCGATGCCCTGATCATGCATCCCGGCCCGATGAATCGCGGCGTGGAGATCGATTCCGACGTGGCCGACGACATCGACCGCTCGCTGATCCGCGAACAGGTGGAAATGGGTGTGGCCGTGCGCATGGCCTGCCTTGATGTGCTCACCCGCAAACGCCAGGCAGACACCCCATGAGCGGCAAGGTTGCCTATATCAATGCACGCGTGATTGACCCGGCCTCTCGCATCGACCATGCCGCGAGCCCGTCGGGTGGTGTGCTGACCGACGGCACCAAGATCATGGCCATGGGCCCGGACATCTTCAACGGCGGCCGCCCCGACGATGCCGAGATCGTGGATTGCGGCGGCGCGGTTCTGGCGCCGGGGCTGGTCGATATGCGGGTCGATTTCTGCGAGCCCGGCGCCGAGCACAAGGAAGACATTGACAGCGGCAGCCATGCGGCGGCCGCAGGCGGCGTGACCGCCGTGGTGACCCTTCCCGATACCGACCCCCCGATTGATGATGTCTCGGTTCTGGAATTTGTCGCCCGCCGCGCGCGTGACGTCAAACTCGTCAAAGTCTTTGCCTATGCCACGATCACCCGCGGGGGCAACAGCGACGAACTCGTCGAGATGGGCCTGCTCAGGCAGGCAGGCGCGATTGCCTTTACCGATGGTCGCCGCTCCGTCGTCAACGCCAAGACGCTTGCGCGTGCGCTGAAATACGCGCTTGCCTTCGATGCGCTGATTGTTCAGCACGCCGAAGAGCCCAACCTTTCGAGTGGCGGGGTCATGCAATCGGGCGAGCTGTCCACCCGACTGGGGCTTCCGGGCATTCCGCGCGAGGCCGAGACCATCATGCTCAACCGCGACATTGCGCTCGTGCGGATGACGGGCGGGCGCTATCATGCTGCTCATGTGTCCACCGCCGAAGGTGTGGCATGCATTCGCGCGGCCAAGGCCGAGGGCCTGCGCGTGACCTGCGACACGGCCCCGCCTTACTTTGCGCTCAACGAACTCGCGGTCGGCGAATACCGCACTTTCGCCAAGCTCTCGCCCCCCCTGCGCACTGAAGATGACCGTCAGGCCGTGGTGGCCGGTCTGGCAGACGGCACCATTGATTGCATCGCGTCGGATCATTTCCCGCAGGATCAGGAATCCAAACGGCTCCCCTTCGAGCTTGCCGAATTCGGTTCATCGGGGCTGGAAAGCCTGCTCGCCCTGACTTTGGAGCTGGTCCACAACGGCCACCTTTCGCTGCCCGAGGCGCTTGCCAAAGTCACCTCGGCCCCCTCGGCCCTGCTCAATCTGCCCACCGGGCGACTGGCAGCGGGCACCTCGGCCGATCTGGTGATCTTCGACCCCGACCGTCCGACACGGATCGAGCCCGACAGCTTCACATCCAAGTCGAAGAATTCGCCCTTCGACGGCCGGCTGGTGCAGGGCCAGGTGATCCGTACGGTCGTTGATGGCCGCACGATCTACCTGCGCGACGCCTAGCCCGGGAGGAACCCATGGTCGAAGACGGTGCAAGCCCGCTGCTTTTCTACTGGAGCGGTTTTCAGGCGACGTTCTCCATCCCGGACTGGAAGAATGTGATCTACGGCTGGGAGATTTTCCTGCCGATGATTCTGGCAGCCTATCTGCTGGGCAGTATCCCCTTCGGCCTGATTCTGGCCCGACTCATGGGCAAGGGTGATCTGCGAAAATCCGGGTCCGGCAATATCGGTGCCACAAACGCGCTACGCACAGGCGGCAAGGCGCTGGGCGCGGGCACGCTGTTTCTGGACATGGCGAAAGGGTTCCTCGCCGTCTTCGTACCGTTCGTCTATTTCGGCCCGGATGTTGCGTTTTTTACCAGCCTGGCCGTTGTCCTTGGACACCTCTTCCCGGTCTGGCTCGGCTTTCGCGGCGGCAAGGGCGTGGCCACCACCATGGGTGTGCTGCTCGGCCTGTCAGGACTGACCGGGCTCGCCACTCTGGCAAGCTGGCTCGCTATCGCGCTGATCCTGCGTTACTCGTCGCTCGCTGCGCTTGTCTCAATTGCCGCTTCCCCGGTGCTGGGCTGGTATCTGGGTGGGCCACAGGTCGCCGGAGTGGCGATCTTCCTCGCTGTGCTGGTCTGGAGTCGCCACGCCAGCAACATCAGGCGCCTGCTTCGCGGCGAGGAAACCCGCATCCGACTGAAGCGTTCCGGCGCTTCGAGTTGACCGCGCCGCGATGACCGGTTCATCCTCGCGGATGTGAAACCTGAAGCCATCTCCCAGACCGAGCGGCGCGACCGCCTGCGCCTGATCCGGACCGACACGGTCGGTCCGATCACGTGGCGTGAACTCATGGCGCATTTCGGGTCGGCCACCGATGCACTCGACGGACTGCCCGATATGGCGGGCCGCGCGGGCAAACGCAACATCCGGATTCCCGAACCGGCTGAAATCGAGGATGAGCTGGCGCAGATCGACCAGCTCGGCGCGCAGCTCATAACCCTCGGCGAACCCGCATATCCGGTTTCCCTCGCCCAGATCGATGACGCACCGCCCGCGCTTTGTGTGCGCGGTAATCCAGCAATCCTCCAGCTTCCCGGAATCGGCATTGTCGGTGCCCGCAATGCCTCGGCGAACGGGCGACGGATTGCCGAGACCATCGCAAGCGATCTTGCCGCCGCACAGGTTTCGATTGTGTCCGGGCTGGCGCGTGGCATCGACACGGCCGCTCATAACGGGGCGCTCACCGCGCAAGGGAACACGGTCGCCGTGATGGCCGGTGGCGTCGATGTGGTCTACCCGCCCGAAAATGACGGCCTCTACCAGCGCATTGTCGAATCCGGCGCCGTGGTCAGCGAAATGCCGCCAGGCCTCAAACCCCAGGCCCGGCACTTTCCACGCCGCAACAGGATCGTTTCGGGCCTTTCGCTGGGCGTTGTCATCGTCGAAGCTGCCCAGCGATCCGGGTCGCTGATCACCGCACGCATGGCCGGTGAACAGGGCCGCGATGTGCTCGCCATACCCGGCTCGCCGCTCGATCCGCGTTCTTACGGTGCCAACCGCCTGATCCGTGAGGGCGCGACCCTGGCCCGCAATGCCGAGGACATACTCGAAGTCGTCCGGCCCATGCTGAACCTGCCGCGAAAAACACCCGATCACGGAAACATCGCACCGATTCAACCGCCTATGGACCTGGATTCCGATGGTTCAAAAACCCGTCAGGCGGTCATCGAATGTTTGTCGCCCGAACCTGTCGCGGTTGACGAAATCGTGCGGCAGTGCCAATTAACCGCCCCTGTTGTACGGACAATCTTGCTCGAACTCGAACTGGCAGGTCGTCTGGAACGGCATCCGGGCAACCGGGTCGCGGCTCTTTAGACCTTGTCTTTTCCGTCCCCGCACGTCCTTGTTACGGCCCCGAACCGAAAGCGAACACGGTTTCCATGAACGTCGTCGTCGTCGAATCGCCTTCCAAGGCCAAGACCATCAACAAGTATCTTGGTGCGGACTACACCGTCCTCGCCTCCTATGGGCATATCCGCGATTTGCCGCCCAAGGATGGTTCGGTCCGTCCGGATGAAGACTTCGAGATGGACTGGTCGGTGGACGCCCGGGCCGAGAAACCCATCAAGGCCATTGTTGATGCGCTCGACGGTGCCCAGACGCTGTATCTGGCCACGGATCCGGATCGCGAAGGCGAGGCGATTTCCTGGCATATCGAGCAATTGCTGCGCGAACGCGGCCTGCTCGACGGCATCGACGTCAAGCGCGTGGTGTTTCACGAGATCACCAAAGGCGCCGTCCAGGAGGCCTTCAATCACCCCCGCGACGTCCATAACGAGCTTGTGGAAGCCTATCTGGCCCGCCGCGCGCTGGACTATCTGGTCGGCTTCAAACTGTCTCCGGTTCTCTGGCGCAAACTCCCCGGATCCCGGTCAGCCGGCCGCGTGCAATCGGTTGCGCTGCGCCTGATCTGCGAACGCGAAGCCGAGATCGAAATCTTCAAGGCGCAGGAATACTGGTCCATCGAAGTCGGCCTCGACAGCGCCCGGGGCGACGGGTTTGCCGCCCGGCTTGTCGAGCGTGACGGCAAGAAGCTCGACCGGTTCGACCTCGCTGACGAAGGCACCGCCATGGCGGCGAAAAGCGATGTGGAAGCCGCCACGTTCAAAATTGCCTCGGTCGAGAAGAAGCGGACCAAGCGCAACCCGCAACCGCCCTTCACCACCTCGACCCTGCAGCAGGAAGCCGCCCGCAAACTCGGCTTCGGCACCTCGCAGACCATGCGCGTGGCACAGCGGCTCTATGAAGGGATCGAGATCGATGGCGAGACCGTCGGCCTGATCACCTATATGCGAACCGACAGCGTGACGCTGAGCCAGGACGCCATCACCGGCTGCCGGAACCTGATCGACACGGATTTCGGCGAGGAATACCTGCCCGAAAAGCCGCGCGTATACCGCTCCCGTGCCAAGAACGCCCAGGAAGCCCATGAGGCGATCCGGCCGACCGACCTGTTCCGCCGCCCCGCCAGCCTGAAACCGCTGCTCGATGGTGACCTGTTCCGGCTTTACGAGCTGATCTGGCGCCGCACGCTGGCCTCCGAAATGGCCGAAGCCCAGATCGACCGGGTCGCCGTCGATATCCGCTCGGCCGATGACAACCTCGCCCTGCGCGCCAATGGTCAGACCGTTGCCTTTGACGGCTTCCTCAAGCTGTACAAGGAAGACAAGGACGACCCGTCGGGCGACGACACAGAGAGCGATGACGAGCGCCGCCTGCCGCCGCTCGACGAGGGTGAAAACACCGCCGTGCGCGAAGTCTCACCCGAGCAGCATTTCACCCAGCCGCCACCGCGCTACACCGAAGCCAGCCTGGTCAAGTCCATGGAAGAACTGGGTATCGGCCGCCCTTCGACCTACGCCTCGATCATTCAGGTCCTGCAGGATCGAAAATACGTCCAACTCGACCGCAAACGCTTTGTTCCCGAGGATCAGGGGCGTCTTGTCGTCAGTTTTCTCGGCAGCTTCTTCGAGCGCTATGTGCAGTACGATTTCACGGCCCAGATGGAAGAACGCCTCGATGATATTTCGGGCGGTCGGATCGACTGGAAAACCGTCTTGCGCGAATTCTGGACGGACTTCTCTGCCGCCATCGAAGGCACGGCGGAACTGCGCGTGCGCTCTGTCCTCGACGCGCTCGACGAGGAACTCGGCCCGCATTTCTTTCCGTCGCGCGAAGACGGCACCAATCCCCGGTCCTGCCCGGCCTGTACAGAAGGACGGCTCGGCCTGCGCCTGGGTCGCCACGGCCCGTTTGTCGGCTGCTCGAACTATCCCGAGTGCAAATACACGCGCAAACTCGCCGTCGATGGCGGTGATGACGAGACCGCCGAACTCGCCAACGGCCCCAAGGAACTGGGCCTCGACCCGGAGACCAGCAAGGATGTGACCCTGCGCAAGGGCCCCTATGGTCTTTATGTGCAGCTGGGTGAACCCGAAGGCGAAGGCAAGGCCGCGACAAAGCCGAAGCGGAGTTCGATCCCCGACGGAATCACGCTGGATGAAATTGACCTGGAACTCGCCCTGTCCCTGCTGGCGCTGCCCCGCGATGTGGGTGCGCATCCCGAAGATGGCGTGATGATTCAGGCCGGGCTGGGCCGCTTTGGGCCCTATGTGAAGCATGGCACGGTCTATGCCTCGCTGCCCGAGCCGCGCGAAGTTCTCTCCGTCGGTCTCAACCGCGCCGTTACAGTTCTCGCCGAAAAGGGCAAGGGCCGCCGCGGACGTGCAGGCCCCCTCAAGGATCTCGGCGTACATCCCGAAGATGAGAAACCCGTCACCATTCATGACGGGCGCTATGGCCCCTATGTGAAGCACGGCAAGACCAATGCCACGATCCCGCGTGATCGCGATCCGCAGGAGGTCACTCTGGATGAAGCCCTGGAGCTGATCGCCGCGCGTGTCGCCAAACAGGGCACCGGCAAGCCTGCTGCCAAGAAGAAGGCACCCGCCAAGAAAAAACCTGCGGCAAAGAAGAAGGCCACAGCCAAGAAGAAAGCCCCGGCCAAGAAAAAGGCCGCCGCCAAAAAACCGGTCGACGAGGCGCCTGCGGATGCGTCCCCTGCCACCGAAAGCGCGGACTAGGCACTTATCTTGGCAAGGCGCAAAATCGACGGGCTGGGCCCAGACGGTTTGCCCACAAGCGATACAATTCTGGACCTTCTGAAGGCCTCGGCAGAAGCACTCCCCACGCGCGAGCTTGCGCGGCTTTTCAGTTTGAAGGGCCCGCAACGGACCGCACTGCGCGAACGCCTGCGCGAATTGCAGGATGCCGGACGTATCGAACGAGTCCAGGGCCGCCGCTGGCGTGTCGCGGCGCAGCTACCGCCGGTCGCCGTTCTGGAAGTCATCGGCGTCGATGAAGATGGGGACCTGACGGTGCGCACCGTCAATCACGCCTCGGATGGCCCGCCGCCCCGGATCGAGGTGCGCAGCCCACCGCGCAGCATGCCTGCGCCGGGACTGGGTGATCGTTTCGTCGCACGGCTTTCCCCAAAGGGGGACAATCACTATGTGGCCACCCCACTCCGGCCAACGGAAAGCAAGACCGAAAGCGTTGTGGGCCGGTATCGTGCCAGCGCTGAAGGCGGGCGCATCACGCCGCTCGAACGCGGGCGGCGCGGTGACTTTCTGGTGGCCGCCGGTCAGAACGAAGATGCAAATGACGGCGATCTTGTTGTTGTGGAAGTGCTGCCCGCACGGCGGCTTGGTCTGCCCCAGGCGCGCATCATCGAGAATATCGGTGCCGGGGATGCACCGGGCGCCATCAGTCGCATCGCGATCCACCGCGCCGGAATTCCGGTTCATTTCCCCGAAGCGGTGACCGCCGAGGCCGAAGCGGCGCGCCCACCAACCCTTGGAAACCGCACCGATCTGCGCGACCTGCCGCTGGTGACCATTGATGGCGCGGATGCACGCGATTTTGACGATGCCGTCTTCGCCGAACCTGACGAACACGCCGACAACAAGGGCGGCTGGCATCTGGTGGTGGCGATTGCCGATGTGGCGGAATATGTCCGCCCGGGAAGCCCGCTTGACCGCGAGGCATTCCGGCGCGGCAACTCGGTCTATTTTCCCGACCGCGTGGTGCCGATGTTGCCCGAGGCCCTGTCCAACGGCCTCTGCTCCCTGCGCCCCGATGAAGACCGGGCCTGTCTGGCCGCCGATCTGTGGGTCGACAAGGACGGGCATCTGAAACGCCACAGGTTTCGCCGTGCCCTGATGCGCTCGGTCGCGCGCCTGACCTATGAATCCGTCCAGGCGGCCCGGGATGCCGGCGAAGACCCGGTCGCCCCCGGCCATCTCGACAATCTCTATGGGGCCTTTGAATGCCTTGTCGCAGCACGATCGGATCGCGGTGCGCTTGAACTCGAACTGCCCGAACGCCGGGTTGTGCTCGATGATGCGGGACGGGTTACAAATATCGTGCCGGTCACACGCTTCGACAGCCACAAGCTGATCGAGGAGTTCATGATCACGGCCAATGTGGCCGCTGCGCGAGAACTCAAGCGGCTGCGCCAGCCGGTGATGTTCCGGATCCATGACGAGCCTTCGATCGAGAAGCTGGAAGACCTGCGCGACATGCTTGCGGGCTTCGGTGTGAAACTGACCCGGGGCAAGGTCATGCGTCCGAAGGATTTCAACAGCATTCTGGCGCGCGTGCGTGGCGAGGCGCATGAGCGCACCGTCAATGAAATCGTCCTGCGCAGCCAGATGCAGGCGGAATACAATCCTGAGAATGTCGGGCATTTCGGACTGGGGCTGCGCGATTATGCCCATTTCACTTCGCCAATCCGCCGGTATTCGGATTTGCTGGTCCATCGGGCACTGATCAGCGGACTCAAGCTGGGCGATGGTGGTCTGGATGATTCGGAAGCCGGTCGCTTTACCGAAATCGGAGAACATATCTCCAAAACCGAACGCCGCGCGGTCTCTGCAGAGCGCGATGCCAATGACCGTTACACGGCAGCCTTCCTTGCCCAGCACACCGGCGAGAGCTTCTCAGGGGTGGTGCGCGGAGCAACCCGGGCCGGGCTGTTCGTCGCCATCGACGACAATGGTGCGGAGGGATTCGTTCCCGCTTCACGCCTGCCGGGCGGACGACCACATTTCGACATGCGGACCCGAATCCTCAAAACCGAGCATGGTGGCACCTATAAGATGGGCGACAGTGTCGAGGTCCGGATCGCGGAAGCCGATGGCCTGAGCGGCTCGGCGATCTTCGATCTGCTCGATGCCGGGATGCCCATACGCCCCCGCAAACCACAAAACCGCGGCAAGTCAGGACGAAAACGTCCCGACAAACGCCACAAGAAACGTCGTTAGGGAAATGAAAGCAGTTTGGTTCACAATAGGCTGAACAGTTGCATCGGGCTTTACCGGTGAAGGCCCCGCGCGATATGACTTTCCCATGAGCATGTTGAGACCACGAACCACAATGCTGAAACCGGTATTCCTTGCTTCGGCGCTTTTGCTTCTGGCGGCGTGTGTACAGTCCACACCGCCGCTGAATGCAGCATATAGCGACAGCTATAGCCGGGACATGTTCGACACGGGCTACAGCTTCATCAGCGACCGCTACATCGACCCGGTGTCCTTGCGCGAATTGAGCCTGAGTGGCCTTTCAGGCTTGCATGAGATTGATTCCCGGGTGGATGTGCGTGACGCGGCGGGGCGTATCGAAGTTCTCTACAATGGCCGCTCTGTCGGTAGCGTCGCAGCCCCGCACACCAGTGATCCCGATGCCTGGAGCGAGGCCACTGTTGCAGCTATCGCACTGGCACGGCAGGCCTCTCCGGTGGTCGCCCAAGCGCAGGCGGAGACCGTTTTCAAAGCCGTGTTCGACAGCGTTCTCAAGCCGCTCGATCGGTTCTCGCGCTATGATGACGCAGAAACCGCCACGGAAAAACGCGCCTATCGCGACGGGTTTGGCGGTATCGGCGTCACCATCCATATGGAAGAAACCGACGCGCTTATTATCGGCGTCAACGAGAACGGACCTGCCGCCCGGGCCGGTGTCCTCCCCCAGGATCGGGTCACCCACGTCAATGGCGAACCGATCGCCGGATGGACCCAGCGCGAACTCGTCAAGCGCCTGCGCGGGCCACTCGACACACGGGTTGCCTTTACGATCAAGCGAGCCAAGGTCGCGCAGCCGATCGCCATTTCCCTTCGACGGGCCCATGTCTCTGCCGAAACCGCCGGCATTTCCCGCGATCACGGCGTCGCCATCGCACGGTTGAGCGGCTTCAACGTCGATTCGGCGCGGGAACTGGAAAAACTGGTCCAGCGCGAGATGAACTCAGCCGACGGCCCGCCGATGGGGTTTGTGCTCGATTTGCGCTCCAATCCGGGCGGGCGCCTGGATGTATCGATCAAGATTTCCGATATCTTCCTCGACAGCGGTGCCATCACGGCGACCCGGGGACGTCACCCGGGCAGCCGTCAGGTCTTTGAAGCGGCCCGTGGCGACCTGGCAAAAGGACTGCCCATTGTGGTCCTGATCAACGGGAACTCCGCATCGGCGTCTGAAATCGTGACAGCCGCGCTCCAGGACAATGGCCGGGCCATCGTGATCGGCACCAATTCATTCGGGAAAGGCACCGTCCAGTCGGTGCTGCAACTGCCCAATGACGGGGAGATCACCCTGACATGGTCCCGCTTTCTGGCACCGTCGGGGTATCGCCTGCATGAACTGGGCGTGCTGCCCTCTGTGTGCACCCATGGCGGTGGCGACACCAAATCGGCAGACATACTGGTGCCTGCGGTTCAGCATGGGGACGACGTTCTGGCCGGCCGCCTGAACGCCTGGCGTGCGACCGGAAATGCCGATGCTGCCGACCGCGAGCGCTTGCGCGAAATCTGCCCGTCCGACAGCGGCACACCGGATGTCGATCTCGCCCTGGCCAAGGCGATCATCGCCGACCGGGCACTTTACCGGTCGTTGTTGCGGGAAGCCGAAACGACGGTGGCGAACCGATAACCGTCTGAAGCTTGAAAATAAACTGCAGGACCATCCCTGTCGGACAATGGCGACTTGACTTGCCGCCGCCGAAGGGTATTTTCCCCTTCAAATTCAGTGTCAGGAAAGACTAATGGCCAAACCAAGCACCATTCTCGTAAAGCTCGTGAGTTCTGCCGATACCGGCTATTTCTACACGGCAAAGAAGAACCCGCGTCAAAAGCCCGAAAAGCTTGAGATGCGCAAATATGATCCTGTCGTGCGCAAGCATGTCACGTTCAAGGAAGACAAAATGAAATAGCGGCGTACCGGCCTTTCCAGAGAAAGGCCTCCGCTATGAAAAAAGCCGCCCTCTGGGCGGCTTTGTTCGTTCGGGACCAGCCTGCACGCAAACTATCCGATGAACTCCTGAACGGTCTCCAGAAACTGGGTCACCGAAATCGGCTTGGCAATATAGGCTTCGCACCCGCCCTGACGAATTTTTTCCTCGTCACCCTTCATCGCAAAGGCCGTGACCGCAATCACCGGAATGGATTTGAGGTCGTCGTCTTCCTTGATCCACTTGGTCACTTCAAGCCCCGACACCTCGGGAAGCTGGATATCCATCAGGACCAGATCCGGGCGATGCTCGCGCGCCAGTTTCAGGGCTTCGCGGCCATCCTTGGTCTGCAACGTATCGTAGCCCTGCGCTTCCAGAAGATCGTGAAAAAGTTTCATGTTCAACTCATTGTCTTCGACGATGAGGATGGTTTTGGCCATTATGAATCTTCCTGGAGGGTTCAAGGTTCAAGGGCCATATGAGCAACGCAAACGCCCGCAGATATCTATTTGCGAACAGGCCCATATGGTAAGTGCCTGAAAATGGATAAAATCGGGCCAAATGTCCACCTTCAGACGTATCCGGGATAACCATGCGTATCGGAATTGACCTCGGCGGCACCAAAATAGAAGGCATTGTGCTCGGCGATGACGGCGCGGAGATCGCACGGGCGCGCGTTGCCGCACCGCAGGGCCCCTACTCGGCCACCCTGGAAGCCATCACCGCACTCGTTGCGCAGATCGATCCCGACCCCGCCCAGGCAACGCCGGTGGGCATCGGCATTCCCGGTACCGTGTCGCCCGCTACGGGGCTGGTGAAGAACGCCAATTCGACCTGGCTGATCGGCCACCCCTTTGATCGTGATCTATCTGCGCGCCTCAACCGCCCCGTGCGCGTTGCCAATGACGCGAATTGCTTTGCCATATCGGAAGCCGTCGACGGCGCGGGCCGTGGCGCCCATGTGGTCTTCGGGGTGATCGTCGGAACAGGTGTGGGCGGCGGCATCGTCGTCGACGGATCACTGGTCACCGGCGGGAACGCCATCGCAGGCGAATGGGGCCACACACCCCTGCCCTGGATGACAGCCGACGAATACCCGGGTCCCGAATGCTATTGCGGACGCCGAGGCTGCATCGAAAGCTTTGTGTCCGGCCCCGCCTTTGAGGCCGCGTTTCAACAAAGAACCGGCCAGGCCCTCCGGGCGCCGGAGATCACCGCACAAGCCGCTGCAGGTCAGCCCGATGCACAGGATGCGCTGACCCGGCTCGAGGACCGTCTTGGTCGCGCGCTGACTGTGCTGATCAACATCATCGACCCTGACGTGATCGTGCTCGGCGGCGGCCTGTCCAACATCGCGCGCCTCTATGAGAACTTGCCCGCGCGTATCGCAGAATATGCGTTTTCCGACCGGATCGAGACCCCGGTTGTACAGGCACAGCATGGAGACTCAGGAGGCGTGCGGGGCGCCGCCTGGCTTTGGCCCGACCGCCCATGACCACCGACAGCATCGCGACCGCAGCAGTCGGGCTGTGCCGCAACTGCGCGGCCGATGTGGCGCCACATGCGGCACGGTGCAGCGCCTGCGGTTCGCCGCGACGCATCTTCCATCCCGAACTTCGCACCCTTTCCATCGCGCATCTGGATTGTGATGCCTTCTATGCCAGCGTGGAGAAACGCGACGACCCGAGCCTGCGGGACAAGCCCGTCATCGTGGGCGGCGGCCAGCGCGGCGTTGTTTCGGCAGCCTGCTACATCGCCCGCATCCGGGGCGTGCATTCCGCAATGCCCATGTTCAAAGCGCTCAAGCTTTGCCCGGACGCCACCGTGATCCGCCCGGATATGGACAAATATGTCCGGGTCGGACGGCAAATCCGGGACCTGATGCGGGACGTCTCGCCGCTGGTCGAACCCCTTTCCGTGGACGAAGCCTTTCTGGACCTGCGCGGCACCGAACGGCTGCACCGCGCCAGTCCGGCCGTTGCGCTGATCCGTCTGATCAATCGCATCGAACGTGATGTCGGTGTCACAGCCTCGATCGGGCTGAGCTACAACAAGTTTCTGGCAAAACTCGCTTCCGATATCGACAAGCCACGTGGCTTTGCGGTGATCGGTGAGATCGAGGCACTCGATTTCCTCGACGGACTGCCTGTGACCCGCATATGGGGCGTCGGCAAGGCCTTGCACCGCAAGCTGGCCAGTGACGGTCTACACACCATCGGCCAGTTGCGCAGCATCGACGAAGCCCGTCTCGTCCGGCGCTATGGCAGCATGGGGTTGCGACTGGCACGGTTCAGCCATGGTCAAGACACACGACAGGTCACGCCCCACTCACCCCCCAAGAACATCTCGAACGAGACCACATTTTCCGAAGACATCGCCGACCGGGACGAACTCGCACGGCGGTTGTGGCCGCTTTGTGAGAAGCTGTCCGGGCGGGTGAAAGCCCGCGATCTTGCCGGGCGGACCGTGACGGTAAAGCTCAAGACATCGAAATTTCAGGGCCTGACACGTTCACAGGCCCTGCCCGATCCGACCCAGCTGGCCGAAACGCTCTACCGGACGGCGCTGGCTCTTGTCGGTCGCGCGATCGATGGCGCACCGCGCGGCAGCAGCTACCGGCTGATCGGGGTTGGATTGTCGAATTTCACTGATGGGCTGTCGGCCGATCCACCGGATCTGGCGGACCCCGATGCAGCGCAGCGCAAGCGGATCGAACAGGTGATGGATGAAGTGCGCGGCAAGCTCGGTGCCGACGCCATCACCAAAGGGCGCGGGCTCAAACCCGGCACCCGTCAGGGCGAGTCCTGATCTTCGGCGTTCAGCCGCATTTCGGGCGTTCGAATTCCTCGATATTGACCAGCGCGGCGATCAGCGAGAACGCGCCGTAATCGAATTCGAATTTCCGCACGACGCCGTTGTTCTGCAGGATCTGGGTCATTTCGAATTCCGGCTCTTCATTCCCTGATGTGGCCGCCCGGCCATTGAACATGGCCAGCCGGACCGGCCACCAGGGATGATCGCTCAGCGTCCCGAAGCTGTTCTCTGACCCGTCCGCACCATCCCGGGGCTTTCCGAGGATCAGGGCGTTCGATGCCATTGGCGAGATATCAGGCTGGGAGCCGTCAAAATAGTAATTGAACGCCCGAGGGGCCCCGCGCTCGGCGGCTTCGAGTATCGTGATCGTGTGCTCGAACGGAAAGACTGTGTCTGACGGAAATTCGACGATCGTGCCGCGCGGCACGTCGTAGGTGGCCACGCCGGCCTGACCGGGGCCGGGGCGTTTGGCTTTCCCCTGCACGGCTTCCACGGTTTCGCCGCCGATCTTGGTCTCGGAATCGAAGGTGTATTCGGTCCCGTCCAGACGCTCGAAACTGGTCATTCTGACATCGGATTCAATCGGCTCGCCTTCACCAGGCGCCATGCTCACCCGCAGCCGCTGGGTGGTTGTCCAGCCATCGCATGCTGCACGCCACTCCGCGACCATCCGGCCGCGCGCATCGACGATGGTCGAGCCCGGATCAACCCGGCCGATGCTGATTTCGTAAAAAGCGCGGTGCGAGGCATGGGTGATCCCTGACTGCGCAAGGCTGGGGGCGACCGGAGTTGCGAGCGAAATCACAACTGCGGAACCGAGTAGGGACAGGTTTCGGGAAATGTTCATGGGATCATACTAACCCGGCAAACCGGGCAAATTCATGGCGAAACATCAATTTACTTCGGCCACCTGAACAAGCGCGGGGCTGGCCGGCTCCGGCAGGCGCCAGGCATCATCAAATCCGGCCTGATGCACGTCTTCGAGCGATGCAGCCACAACGACACGGTGCCAGGTCTTCCCCATGGCCTGCACAGTCCGGACTTCGGCATTCAACGCCGCATGACGCTCACGCAACCCAGCGGCGTTGTCGGGGTTGGCAAAGCTCCCGATCACCATAAACGGCACCTCCTGATCGACCGGAGGTGTTTTGGCGGCTACCGCACGGGGTTCCTGTCCGCGCAGCGTGACCGGCTGGAACGCGGCAATGGTGTTCGACTGCTCGACTTCAATTGTCCCGGGACCGAAACCAGCGGCGATCTGCGCGATCTCGGGCGGAACGAACAGCGGATCGGAGGGGCCATTCGCGTTCACAGCCGAGGCCGTCAGCGTCAGGCTGTGGTCGCCATCGACCTCGTATTCTTCACAGAACTCGCGCCCCTGTACGATCCGGAACAGCGCGCAATCCTGCGCTGCCACCTCGGAAATCGCATGGTCGGTCACGCTTTTCCCCGAGACCAGATAACTGACGCCATCCAGCGCCCAAGATGCCGCGGTCAGGGCCGGCGGCAACCCGCATCCGCCCAGAAGAAGTGGTAACCCGATCAGTGCCAGGGATTTTCGCATGCATAAGTCTCCCGCTTGCCAGATTTCGACAATGGACGGGTGCGACTCGATTTGGGAAGAAAAAAATGAAGATAAGCTCATAAAACATTAGATTCATTGATTCATTAGAAAAATATCTGATAAATCGAGCTCACTTCAAACCGACTTCATGAATGATTTCAGTTGGTTATGGATAACGGAAAAGAGTCAAGAACGGCATATTTTTTCTATCGTTTTCAGACACTTACAGGGTACGCCTATAAAGGCGCTAACCCTCGCGCCGCTCAAGCAGCGCCCGCATTTCCCGAAGCTCATCGCGCAAGGCTGAAATCTCGCGGGCCGTGGGATCACTGGGTTGTGGCTCCAGCGCCTCCAGCGCAGCGGCGCGTGCATCTTCTTCCTCGTGCAGGGTCTGCATCGAATCCACGATGATCGCGATGAACAGGTTCAGGACGGCGAAGCTGGAAATGATCACGAAGGGCACGAAGAACGCCCAGGCATAGGGGTGAACTTCCATGACCGGCCGCACGATCCCCATCGACCAGCTTTCCAGCGTCATGATCTGGAACAGGGAATACATGGACTCCCCGATGGTCCCGAACCATTGCGGGAAGTTTGCCGCATAAAGCTTGGTGCCCATGACCGCAAAGACATAGAAGATCAGCAGCAGAAGCGCGGCCACCGCGCCGATCCCGGGCAGGGAGCGCAACAGGGCTTCCACGACCCGGCGCAGACGCGGCACACCAGAGATCAGACGCAGCGCGCGCAGCACGCGCAAGGCGCGCAGGACCGAGAACTGACCGCTGGCCGGGACCAGCGCGATAGCGACAACGAAGAAATCGAAAAGGCCCCAAGGGTCGCGGAAGAACCGCAGGCCATGGGCGTAGATCCGCAGCACGAGTTCCGCGACAAAAACGACGAGGATCGCCCGGTCGAGGAAGTACAGCGCATCCCCTGCAAAACTCATGACCGTGCTCGATGTCTCCAGCCCCAGCGCAATCGCATTGATGAAAATCAGCACGAGGACGGGATAGCGAAACCGCGCGCTTTCAACGAAATTGCGTAGCCGCGCGCGATGATCACTCGGGTTCAGGGTACGGGACTGGGGCATGGGAAAAACTCTCCGGACAGCCGCCTATATGGGGATTGTGCGGCTGTCCGGCAAGTTGTTGGGAACGCGTATCAGGCGATATCGAGCACGACGTTGCCGATATGGCGCCCGGCTTCCACCATCTGGTGGGCGGCGACAATCTCATCAAGCGGAAACCGCTTGGCGATGGTCGTCTTCAGGGTGCCGTCCGCGAGCATCTTGTTCAGCGCCGCCACGCCCTCATCGCGCTGTTCGTCGCTGATCGAGTAAACGATGAACCATTTCAGCGATGCCCATTTGACGATGAAGTCCTGAGCGGGAACGCTGGCGGTCAGATCATTGGTGCCGTAAACGATCACCGTGCCGTGCGGCGCCAGGATTTGCCCGTAGAGCGGTGCATTGGCCGAGATATTCAGCTCGACGATCCGGTCAACGCCCTTGCCGTCCGTCATGGCCAGAATGCGCGCAGGCACATCCTCGGTACGATAATTCACGACCTCGTCTGCGCCCGCTGCACGTGTGTATTCGGCTTTCTCATCCGAGCTGACCGTGGTGATGACCCGCGCGCCATTGGCCTTGGCCACCTGGATCGCGTGGTGCCCCACCGCACCAGCACCGCCCTGGACAAGGATCGTCTGACCGTCGACGGGACCATCGAACATCACGGCCCGATGGGCGGTCAGGAACGGAATCCCGAAACACGCCGCTTCAGCCATATCGACGCCGTCGGGCAGATCGATCACGTATTTGGAGCCGGTGCAGATATATTCTGCTGCCGTGCCGAAGGGCCGCATCCACTGGCCGTTCATCAGCCAGACGCGCTTGCCGACCCGGCTGGCATCCACCCCATCACCCACAGCATCGATCACCCCCGCGCCATCGCTCTGGGGAATGATCAGCGGGAACGGAATACTGCCGCCACGGCCACGCAGGCGCGCCTTCCAGTCAGAAGGGTTCACACCGGAGGTCTGGAGCTTCACCCGCACTTCCCCGGGACCGGGCTCAGGTGTCGGCTGCTCGCCGAACGTCAGAACCTCATCGGCCGGGCCGAGTTTGCTATAAAAAGCTGCGCGCATCTTGGAATCCCCCATCAATCCTGTTGTGTTGCGCGAGATATAGGGCAGCCATGCGCGGAAGGCCACTGTCTCGGCGGCGGGAATGTTCCATGCTGGGCTTTCCGTAGAAACTTCCAGAGGCGACACATGAACCAGACAGCAGGGTCTGATCAGGCAGCCGACGCACCGCGTCACGCGTCTGCGTCCCGCCGCCGATCCTGGACAGACCTCGCCGTGTTGTCACAGGGCTTCCGGCCGTTTTTCCTGCTGGCGGGCATTTGGGCCATCTTGGCCCTGATTTTCTGGATCCACGCCTTTGTCGAGATGATTGAACTTCCCACGCGGTTTGATGCCCTGACCTGGCACAGCCACGAAATGCTGTTTGGCTATGCCGCTGCCGTACTCGCCGGGTTTTTGCTCACCGCCATTCCAAACTGGACCGGGCGCTTGCCATTGCAGGGCGGGCCATTGGCAGCCCTCGTGCTGTTCTGGATCATCGGTCGGCTTGCGGTCGGATTTTCCGCGGCCCTGCCCCCGCTGCCGGTCGCTCTTCTCGATCTTTCCTTCCTGACGGTCCTGCTGCTTTTCGTGTTGCGGGAAATCATCGCCGGCAAGAACTGGCGCAACCTGCCCTTGCCCGCTGTACTGACCGTGCTGATTCTGGCCAACGCCCTTGTCCATGCCGGACAGGCGGGATGGATCGCCGATGCCGATATCTACGGCATTCGGCTGGCGCTGGCCGTGTTTGCCGTGATGATCACCCTGATCGGGGGGCGTGTCGTGCCGAGCTTCACCCGCAACTGGCTGGCAAAGGCGAAAATCACGACCCTCCCCGCGCCCTTCGGACGGTTCGACAAACTCGCACTTCTTGTTGGGGTCATCGCCCTGCTCGGCTGGACGCTGGCCCCGGAGTCCCGTCTGGTTGGATATCTCTGCCTGCTCGCCGCCGCGATCCATGCCCTTCGCCTCGTGCGCTGGCAGGGTCACCGTACCTGGCGGGAGCCGCTCTTGCTGGTCCTGCATGCGGGCTATGGCTGGATTCCCGTCTCGCTGGCACTGCTGGGCGCGACGGCTCTGGCCCCGGCATATCTTCCCGCCAGTGTCGGCATCCATGCGCTGACCGCAGGCGCAATCGCGACCATGACGCTGGCCGTGATGACCCGCGCCATCCGGGGTCACACAGGCCGGGAACTCACCTCGGACCTGTTCAACACGCTGGTCTTCGTGGTCATCACCTTCGCCGCGCTGACACGTCTGGTCGCGCCTTATCTGGCCGACCACTACATGACCGCCCTGATGGTCTCTGCCGCGCTGTGGGAAATGGCCTTCATTGGCTTTGTTGTGCTCAACATGCGGGCGCTGATGACGCGGCGCTAGCCTATCGTAGCAGTCTGCGTTGCCGCCGCGCGCGCAGGCGGGCTTTCACCGGCCATTGCACCAACTCCCAGACCATCCAGCCAATCACCAGACCAAGGGCAGCGTAGACCAGACTGGTGGGATCGAGCGGCATGGCCGGGGTGAAGGCTTCGGCGGTCGCTGACGCAATATCGCGATCGGCCTGCCGGGTCATGACCACCGGACGCCAGAGCGGATGTGCGCTCACGATCGCATCCCGGCTGGCCTCCAGATCGGCCAGACGGGCGCTGAACGCCTCCACCAACGTCTCGCGCGAACCATCATCGGTCACCGCACGGGACATCGCGCCGTCACGCAATTCAAAGACCGTGCGCCGGGCCTCGTCGATATGCCCGCCCAGTCGCTGCAGATAGGCCTGCACAAAAGCCGGACCCTGCGCGCTGCCCGCCGCGAACACGGCAGCGATGCCTGCACCCACAAGTGTCAGAATTTTTGCCCAAGCCCAGCGCATGTCGCCAGTATGGTTCGAAATTACGGCGAGGTTGTGAACAAGGAACGAACCTGGCCCGGTTGGCTAGCCCGCGTCGGCTCGATCCGTTTCGATTTGCGGTTCCGGGTCGGGCGTATGCATCAGATAGACTTCCGAGTCGGCCTTGCGACCCATCTCCGGATCATCGGCAGACGGCGCGACCAGCGCTGTTTCCAACGCGGCCAACGACTCCAGCGTGATCGCCAAATCCCGGGAGATACGAAGAATCTCGCGGCGCAAGGCGGCCCGTTGGGCGGCATGGGTGGTTTGGAGGGTCAGGTTGCGGGTCTGGGCGGCATCCAGACGCGCCTGCATCACGATGTTCGGCTGGGCGGCCACAAGGCCGCGTGAGAGGCCCGAAGCACTGCCTGCAAACAGCACCGGCTCTGGATCAAGCCGGGTAAACCGCTGGCCAACTCCAGAACCCACCTCACCGGAAAGTTCCTCCCCCAACCCCGCCAGCGCGGTGACGGCGGCATCAAGGCTGCGGGACAGATGGGCGATCTCCCGGCGCAGGGATTTACGTTCCGCATCTGTCCGGGTTTGCGCCAGCATTGCCTCGGTCAGCGCCGCATTGGCGGCAGCAGCGTCCTCGGGCGATGGTCGGACGGCGAGCTGTGCGGTCATCTCCGCAACCGTTTCGGCGTGGCCCTTGCGCAGGGTGGCGATCTCCCGTGCAGCCTGGCGGCGTTCGTTCCCGAGCCGGGTTTCGGCCTCGGTCAGCTTGCGTTCCAATTCGGTGATGTCACGTCGGGCTGACGCATTGTCGACGCTGCGCTGGGCGCTCGCCATCGAAGCTGTCGGGGCTTGCACCGATCCCTGTGCAACAGGCGTCCGCGGGGCTGCTGCCGGTCCCTGGGCGACAGGCGTCCCGCCGGTCAGGATCGTGTCGATCCGGCGCCGCAGATCGGCATCCCGGGCCGAAGCGGCCGAAATCCCTTCGTAATCGGTGATCGCGAGCCCGGCCGCGTCGATGGCATCATGCATGCGCGCACGCATCTCATCGAACAGAGCCTCGGCCCGGTCGGTGCGCTCGGCGATATTGGCCGCGGTGATGCGCGGCATATACCGGTCGCGCAAGGTGCTGATGTCGCGCGCCGCGCGGGCAAAAGCCGTGAGCATCTGGTTGTCATAGACGGGCGTGATGACCGTTCGCGCCACTTGCGGCGCCGGCGTTCCCGCAGAGGTCTGGGCCAGGGCACCCGTACCGTGCAGCAACGCCACAACCGCCAGCGCGATCCCCGCGCCGGTGAAAATCACCCGTGCTGCCGATTCCGAACCCGACATGACCCCTCTCCTTTCGCTGTGCAGTCGTCCGTTTCAAGACTGGACGACGCACATGCCTGTGCATTCCACCACCATGGCCGCCGCACACTTAGGAGAGGGTTAACAATCGGTCGGGTTTTAGGGTTTCGTCAGGCCGATGCCCGGTCCAGATGGGCAAACAGCGCAGCATCGAACTGTTCGGGGTTTTCCAGGTTCGAGATATGGGAAGCCGGATCGACGATCACGCATTCCGAGCCCGGCACCCCTGCCTGCATCTCGCGGGAGCATTCCGGCGGCGTGCTGCCATCCGAAGCGCCGGTCATGAACAGGCTCGGCACCTTGATCTCACCCAGCCGGGGCAGATAGTTCAGGCCCTGCAACGCACCCGCACACCCGGTATATCCATCCACGGATGTCTCGCGGATCATCTTGCGGACATGGTCGAGCACCGGCGCGTTGGCCGGCTCTTTCTGGAAGTCTTCGGTGAACCAGCGGGCAACGGTCGGTTCGACCAGCGCCTCCATGCCCTTTTCACGGGCAATCGCGATCCGGTCGACCCAGGGGGCGGCCCATTCCGGGTTGGCAAACGGGCGTGCATCACAGGCGGCAAGGCTCAGCAGCCGGTCGCCATGCTCGATGGCCACCCCAAGCCCGGTCATGCCGCCCAGTGACAAACCGACATAATGTGCCTTGTCGACCCCCACGGCATCCATCAGGCCGATCACATCGCCGATCAGCACATCGAAACTGTAGGGCGCGGGAGAGGCTTCCGTCTGGCCGTGACCGCGGGTGTCATAACGCAGGATGCGATAGCGGTCCTTCAGCTGCGCCACCTCGTGATCCCACATGGTGACATCGGTCGTCAGCGAGTTCGAGAAGACGATCCAGGGCGCACCCTCGGGACCGTCGAGTTCGTAGCGGAAGGTGATGCCGTTCAGTTCAATGTTCATGTCGCATGGCCATTCGTCGGAGCTAACAATAAAAACAGCACAATAACTGTGGCTTCTGATGCATCCAAGCCTATGAGCGCGTTTCCGACCTGATTTTCCGAAACTGTCCGGAAAGCACCCTGTCGAGCATGCCGGGTATGACCGCCTGGAGGCCGCATGCCAGACGCTCGATCCCGAACGGATAGCTTGTCGCGTGGCCTTTGCGGACATCGCGCCAGACACGCCGGGCCACCATCTCGGGCGTATCCAGACGCATGCCGAATGGCTCAATCAAATGCTCGAAGGCGGAGGCTGCAGACGTCCGGGTCGCGCGTGGGGCGGCATAGGTCACCTTGATGCCTTCATGCCGGAGTTCGCGACGTAGCCCGTCCGACCATCCACGCAGACCGAACTTGCTAGCCCCATAGGCAGCAAACATGGGCATCGCGATGTCGCCCAGCATCGAGCCGATGTTGACGATGTGTCCGCGGTCGCTTTGACGCAAAAGCGGCAACAGGTTTGTGGTCAGCAGAATCGGCCCGGCAAGATTGGTTTCCAGCATGGCCGAGACGTCTGCCGTTTCCAGATCACCCACGGGGCCCACCAGAATACGCCCGGCATTGTTCATCAGGACATCGACGCGCCCGTATTTTGCATCAAGAAACGCAGCCAGTCGCTCACGCCCCAGTGAATCCGTGACATCGAGCTGGAAGATGTCGATCGGATGCCCGGGGAGTAGAGCCGCCGTCGCATCAAGTGTTGATTGCCTGCGCCCGACCAGCACAAGCCGTGTGTCCTGACGTCCCGCCACCAGGGCCAATTCACGCCCGATTCCACTTCCGGCACCCGTGATGACGACAACTGGCGGATCATGCGGCACGGGAGACATCTTCCTTGGTGCGGTCGAGTTCCTCGAACATGCGGCCCCAAAGGTAATAGACCATGTTCGCGGTATCGATGATGAGAGCCTGCGCCGCCGGATCTGCAATGCCGTTCACGAGGTTGCGAAAGAAAACGACATGCTCTTGATCGAGACTGCCGTGCGATATCATGTATCGAAACCCTTTATCGGGCGCCTCACCGATCCGGCCCGCAATCGCTGCGGCTGCCTTTTCAGCCAGCTGGACCGAGATACCCTCAAGCACATGAACCATGCCAAGCATGGCATAGGGGCCTCGCCGTGCGATCGCGTCATACATGAACCCGACCAGCGCACGCACCGGCGGGTCACCTTCATATCCAACGGTGCACGCGACGGCGGCGGGCCCGACCAGATCGCGGATATCATCGAGAATCCACGCTTCGTGCCCCTCCTCCTCCCGGATATATTCGCGCAGGGCATCAGCCAACGCGAGATCATCGGGCCCACAGCGCTCCAGCGCCGCCTTGAGGAGCGGACAGGTGTGCCGCACATGGTGATAGGCCTGTCCGAGATAAGACACATAGAGATCCATCGGCACGCCTTCGGCCAGCGTGCGAGAGATAACGGGAATACGGATGAAATGCTCACGGGCGTCACTGGTCCCGGTTTCCAGCTGATCGAAAAAATTCATGCGGTTTCACTTTCCTTGATCTGGGTCTGTGTCATCGGTTGTTCGGTGCGCCGTGCGTCCATCTCGGCAAGACAATCTGCGGCACGGCGGCGGTCGATCCGTCCACCGGGCCCCAGAACACCGCCAGCGAGGAGGTCATCTATCGGGCAGAATGCGATGCGTTCGGGCCGTGCATAGGCTGGTGCGTCCCGGCACATCGCCGTGACGTGATTCGTGATGGCTTCTTGAGATATTCCAGCGGCCCAGGCCATGCCGTCGTCATTCAGGCCGAGCAAGGCTGTCAGTTTCAACTCGCCGTCCAGCAGAAGCACCGCCTGCGCGATCTGCCGGTCACCGGTCAGCATCGGTTCGATCCATTCAGGACTGACATTGCGCCCAAAAGCTGTCACCAGAACATTGTCGCGACGGCCATGTACGACGAGGTTCCCCGCTGGCGTGATCGCCCCGAGATCTCCTGTACTCCAACTGGTCGATGCATGCTGGCCACCCAGATACCCGTCCATCACCGACGGACCTGTGACAACGATCTCACCGTCTCCGCTGATCGTGACATTGATCCCCTTCAGCGGTCGGCCAACAGTTCCAGCGACCCGCGCACCAAAACGATTCAACGCCACCACAGACGTACACTCGGAAAGGCCATAACCTTCATGGACAGGGATACCTGCCGCCCACGCTGCTTCGGCCATCCAGGGCGCAACCGGCGCACCGCCCACCGCGACATAGCGCAAACTGTCGGGTACGCCTGTTACGGGACCCAGACCGGAAAGCCACAGGCCCAGCAAGGCTGGCACCAGGACGCTGACCGTGGGGCGCACCTCCAATGCGGCAGCGGCAATATCAGAAGGCAGGCCCCGTGCTGTGGCGATTGCCACGGATGGCACCAGCCGGCTTTCTCCGCCAACCAGAACCGGCACGTGAATGCCGCAAAGCTGTTCCAGCAGAAGCGCGAAGGGCAGCACGGACATGTAGCGGTCCTGCGAGTCCGCACCGATGGCCTCTGCCAGGGCCCGTGTCATGAAGTCGATCTGCGGTTTTCCGATCTTCACACCCTTGGGCGCACCGGTCGTGCCGGAGGTATAGACAATCCGGTTGGGCAATCGGGGAACGGTAGGCGCGCCGCGCAACGGGGCGTTCCGCCCGATCAGGTCCTTCAGTCGGCGGGCATGAACACCCAGCTCTGCCGCCATCAGCGCTGCATCGGCATCATGCAAGACCAGCATGACGCCGGAATCAGCAATCACATGCTGCAATTGTGTCTTCGAGAAACTCGTCGGCAAGGGAACAAGCGTGCGCCCGGCTGCTGTCAATCCAAGATCGGTAATCGCCCAGTCGACAGCGTTGTCGGCCAGAATACCAACAACGGACGGAAACAGTTTCGCGGCTTCCGCGAACCCACCGACGCGCAGTGCCAGTTCGCCATAGGTGAGCAGGCAGCGACCATCACTGAACGCGGGTTCGTCCGCGCGGGTTCGGGCCCATTTCTGCAGGCTGGCAATCACGTCTGACATCAGGCGGCCACCAGAACGCGCGGGCCAGCCAGACTTGCCGGCGGGACACGGGTAAACGGACGGCTGACCGTATCGGGTGACAGACAGACCACCGGATCGTGATCGAAATAACTCCCCCATTCGGCCCGCCCCGGAAGCCGGGCCGGATCAGCGGGGCACAGTTCAATGAGCGAAACATCGTGGCGCTGCAGATATGTACGCAGCTGGCCTGTCGCGGTGAACAACAGCATGGTGGTTCCTAGATCGCGTGTACGATTGACCAGGCGACTGAGGAACGGCCCGGCTGCGCAACACCTCACGGCAGCCAGGGTGGATATCTCGACGATTTCAGACCGGTCGACAGGACGGTTCAGCGCCCTTGCGGCCAAAATCTCTGCGCGGGTGTCACAATAGGATTCAGAGAAAAATGCTTCTTCCCCCAGTCGCACGCCTGCTGCGCAAAGAACATCCCCGGCAGCGTCGGACAGCACCGCAAGATGCGGTGCGAATGCGGGGACCGAACACCCGTAACGCTGCTGATAGACAGCTTCGATTCCGGCCTCGGCGCGCGCGCGATCCGGGTGATTGGAAGGTAGGATTGAAAACCGCATGACCAGCCCAGTGTGGTGAATCGCTCCGGAGTGAGCGCTGAGGCAAAGATGCGACGCGGGGCTTACATCAAACTTACAGGATAGAAGTTTTTTCCAGAGCCGCAGGTGCCGCCTGAAGGCTCATGTCAAAATTCGATCCGCCCCCGGAAGCTGTGTTGATCGAACAGGTTCCACCATGGGCGTCGACAATCCGGCGTACGATGGAAAGCCCCAGTCCGGCCCCTGTGTCCGAGGCCGTATCGGCGCGCCAGAAGCGTTCGAAAATCCGGTCGCGATCAGCCACCGGGATACCCGGCCCTGTATCGGAGACACGGATTGTCGTGGGCGACATCACCGTGACCCGCACATGCCCGCCCTCTCCGGCAGCATTGAAGGCGTTCTCCACGAGGTTGCGCAGTGCAATGAACAGATAGTCACCATCTCCATGGACGATGACGGGCGCATGTGAGGGTTCCAGTTCAAAATCCACACCGCGACGCACGGCGTCCGGCGCAAGCATCTCTGCCACCTGAGTGGCAACAAGGTTGAGGTCCGCACGGACATCGTCGGCCAGAGCCAGATTGTCCGCCCGCGCCAGACGCAAGAGTTGCTCCACAATCCGTTCAAGCCTCAAAACATCGGGCAAAAGAGTATCTGCAAGATTGAGGCTCTCGATATGCGCGCGAAGCACAGCCAGTGGTGTGCGCATCTCATGCGCGGCATTGTCGGTAAACTCGCGTTGCTGACGATAGGCGGTCTCGATCCGTTCAAAGGCGTTGTTCACAGCATCAACGAGAGGATTGAGCTCGCGCGGGAGGTCTCGTACCCCCAAACGGGCATTGAGTGTCGCCGGGGTGATTGCAGCAGCCTGTCGCGATATTTCCGTAACCGGACGCAACGAGGTCCGGACGGTGACATAAACAACGCCCAGAATCAGAACCACGAGGACGCCGAGCAGCCACCCTGCATAATCCAGGAGTTCACTGAGAAACTCGTCGGCCAGCGCATCCGAATGCCCGGGGCCCTGTGCCACCTGAATGAAGAATGTCTCATTGGCCCGGGTGACAGGGACTGTGATGCCATAGAATACGGCCGACCCGCCTTTGATCGCACGGCTCACCTGAAACGGTTCGTCCGGTGCCGGAAGACCATCCGGTCCGCTCGCGATCGGACCAACAGCGTCGCGCGAGCTGAAGATCGCGGCTCCCGTCTCGTCGAGGACAGCAAACAGAAACATCCCGTTGCTGGAATCATACGCATCGCGCAATGGATCAGGCAGCCGCAATGACACGCTGCCATCCGGGGCCACCTCTAGATGACTGGCGATATCACGCGCCTGCCCGGACAGATCACGGTCGCGCAGCGTCTCAACCTGCTCAACGAACTGAAACAGCAGGGCACCGACGCACACGACGATGAAGAACAGGGTCACGGCCAGCAGCCGCACAACCAGCCGTCCCAGCAGGGAGCGCCTCACGAGGCTGCCTTCTTGAGTCCGTCACCTGGTTCCACGAGCATATAGCCGATGCCGCGCAGCGTATGGATTTCCAGCCGCGCCCCCGAATCCTGCAAACGCTTGCGCAGCCGGTGAACCGCAACCTCGATCGAGTTCGCGCCAAAATTCTCATCGAACCCGTAAACGCTGTCGGCCAGCACATCCTTGGGTACGACCCGACCGGCACGCCGCAACAGCAATTCGAGGACGGACATTTCACGTCGGGTCAGCGGCATCACCTTGTCGTCGACCGTCACTTCGCGCCCCACCGAATCGAATGTCAGGTTCGCGATGGCCAGTTCCCGGCCCAGCGCGCTGCCCGGCCGACGCATCAGCGCGTTCAGGCGCGCAATGAGTTCTTCCATGGCAAATGGCTTGAGCAGGTAGTCATCCGCCCCCGCATTCAGTCCACCCACCCGGTCCTCAACGCCATCGCGTGCGGTCAGGATCAGCACCGGAAGTTCGGCAACATGCATCCGAACCCGCCGAAGGACGTTCATGCCGTCATCGTCAGGCAGGCCGAGATCAAGCACCAGCGCGTCATAGCGAACAGTATCGAGCGCGGCCTCACCATCACCCGCACAATCGCAATGATCGGTCGTAAAGCCTGCAGCGCCGAGCGCCTTGCCGATGAACCCGGCAAGGCGAACATTGTCCTCGATCAGCAATACACGCATGGCATCAACCCGCAGGTTCCCCCGGGCGGTTCGCCCGCCGGGCTATTTCAGAAGATACTGGATATCAGAGCCGTCGGAGCCGGAAAACTGCACCTTCACCAGCCGACCCGCGGAATCGTACCAGACCTCGCGCTGAAGATCCCCGGTCAGGGCATAGTGCCGCGCCCGAAGAGTCTTTCCACCCGCCACAACGTCTTCATCACCCAGATCGTTCACCGTGATCGCCATTTCGCTGCCATCCAGCGAATTCATGAGCTTGCTTTGGGTGACTGTTGCCCGGTTCCAGAGACTGCCCGGAATGACCGAATCTGGCGCAGTCCGCTTGACGGCAGAACCATCCACGGCAAGGCCCTCCCCCGCAGCACGGGCGCGGAGCGACTTGTCGGTGCCATCATCGTCGGTGCGGGACTCGTAGGACACGAGCCGGCCGCCCTGCCAGACTTCATGGCCCTCATGCTCGAAATTGTAGACGGTGATAAAGGCCAGCTTGACGGCCACATCCGTCTCGATCTCGACCTCCGTACGATCCCCGTTCGATTTCATCTCGATTTCGTGGGTTCCGATCTCATCCCCGTCGCGCACCACGGTGAAGGCAAGACTATCATCAGCAACGGCGGCACCGCCCAGGAGGGACAGGATGACGCAGGCACCGCCAAAGGCGGCAGGAAGAATTCTCAGCACGGAAGGACCCTTTCGGTTTGTGGAAACGCGAATGAGCCGCAACTTTGCAGATGAAACTTACGTCAAACTTACGAAGGCCGGAAAAGCGACTTTGGTGTTGGACGCCCTATACCGTGGGATCAGCCCGCGCGCGCGGCCATCTGTGCCGAAATCTTCGCGCGCCAGTCTTCGGCCATCATGAAGCCGTCCGTGGCGCGGCAATGTTCCTCGGTCTGGGCGCGAACCTCGTCGGCAGAAAGCGTCAGGTCGATCGGATGGGCGTGGGGCTGGGGCACATACCACGGCGTATGGCAGTAGCACTCGATCCGGTTGCCATCGAGATCGTGGAAATAGAACGACCAGGCATTGCCATGGGTGATGACCCGGTCGACGCTTTGCCCCGCTTCGGTCACCCGGCCATACAACGCCTGCAGATCCTCCAGCGAACCCAAGACAAAGGAAATCTGCTGGGCAATCATCTTGTTGTCGTCCGCCGCCGGATCACCGGGCTGCACCAGCACGAACTGATGGTGCTCGAAGGGATCGTTGGACATGAACACGATCTTCGAGGGCGGATCGCCATAGGTGCCCTCATCGGTGATCGTCAGCCCCATCGGCCCGGTATAGAAATCGAGCATCGGCCCGATATCACGGGTGAACAGGCCCAGATGCGCGAGTTTCGGTTTGGGTGTGGCGGTCATGGGTTTCTCCATCAGCATGTCTGACCAGCATTATACCCTGACAAACAACCCTTATACCTAGAATCAGCACCCGCCCCGATCAGAGCTAAGCTTTCGGCAGCACCTTGCGCAGGTGCAATTCCCGCAGGCGCTCGTCGGGCACTTCGGCCGGGGCGTTCATCATCAGGTCCTCGGCACGCTGGTTCATCGGGAAGGCGATGACCTCGCGGATATTGGGCTCGTCGGCGAGCAGCATGACGATGCGGTCGATGCCCGGGGCCGAACCGCCATGGGGCGGGGCGCCGAAGCGGAAGGCGTTGAACATGCCGGCGAACTCGGTTTCCACCACCGAACGGTCATAGCCGGCAATCTCGAAGGCCTTGAGCATGATATCGGGACGATGGTTCCGGATCGCGCCCGAGGACAGCTCGATGCCGTTGCAGATGATGTCGTACTGGTAGGCGAGAATATCGAGCGGGTCCTTGGTCTGCAGGGCTTCCATCTCGCCCTGGGGCATGGAGAACGGGTTGTGGGAGAACTCGATCTTGCCGGTGTCCTTGTCGGCCTCGAACATCGGGTAGTCGACGATCCAGCAGAAATCATAGCGCCCCTGCGCGATCAGACCCAGATCACCGCCGATGCGCGTGCGCGCCTTGCCCGCGAGGTCGGCCGCACTGCCCGCGTCCCCCGCCGAGAAGAAGACCGCATCGCCGTCCTGTGCGCCGGTCAGTTCCTTGAGCTTTGCCAGACGATCCCCGGTGACGAACTTGGCGATCGGGCCCTTGCCCTCGCCGTCTTCGAGGATGATGTAGCCAAGACCTGCCGCGCCTTCTTCGCGCGCCCAGTCATTGAGCTTGTCGAACCAGCTGCGGGGCTGTGCGCCGCCGCCCGGGGCGGGAATGGCGCGCACCGTGCCGCCCTTGGCGATCAGGCCGGCGAAAATCTTGAAGTCCGAGCCGGCGAAGACATCAGCCACATCGGCGATTTCCAGCGGATTGCGCAGATCGGGCTTGTCGTTGCCGTATTTCAGCATTGATTCCGCATAGGGGATGCGCGGGAACGGCGTCGATGTGACCGGCCACGGGGTCTCGCGGTTGAAGCCTGCGAACTCCTCGAACACGCCTGCGATCACCGGCTCGATGGCGTTGAACACGTCGTCCTGGGTGGCAAAGGCCATCTCGAAATCGAGCTGGTAGAACTCGCCGGGCGAGCGGTCGGCGCGGGCGTCCTCGTCCCGGAAGCATGGCGCGATCTGGAAATACTTGTCGAAGCCCGCGACCATGAGCAGCTGCTTGAACTGCTGGGGGGCCTGGGGCAGCGCATAGAACTTGCCCGGATGCAGGCGCGAGGGCACCAGATAGTCACGCGCGCCTTCGGGTGAGGAGGCTGTCAGAATGGGGGTCTGGAACTCCTTGAAGCCGCCCTCGATCATCCGGCGGCGGATCGAGGAGATCACATCGGAGCGCAGCATGATGTTGCGCGCAACCTTCTCGCGGCGCAGGTCGAGATAGCGGTAACGCAGGCGGATTTCCTCGCCGCTGTCCTCGTCGGAATTGACCTGCAGGGGCAGGACATCGGCGGGGGATTCGACAGTTACATCCGCAATCTGCACTTCGATACGGCCGGTCGGGATTGCATCGTTGATGGTCTCCCCGGTCCGCGCGACCACCGGGCCGGAAATCGTCAGCACCGATTCGACGCGGGCATCCTCGACCGTCTTGAATAGCGGGCTGGAGGTGTCGATCACGCATTGGGTGATCCCGAACGGGTCGCGCAGATCGACAAACAGCAGGTTGCCGTGGTCGCGCTTGCGATGGACCCAGCCCGAGAGACGCACCGTCTCGCCCGCGTGGTCGTCGCGCAATTCGCCGCAATTGTGGGATCGATACGGATGCATGGTCGGTCTCGAATTCTGTTGGAATTTCAACGTGAAGAGGCGCGGGCCAATGGCCATGGAACACGGGTGTGTGTCAAGGGTTGGCCATCTTTGCGATGTCGACATGGGCACGAACACATTTACCAAAAAGCCGTCATGGCCGGACTTGTTCCGGCCATCCACGTCGCATTGGCGACACGCCTCTGGATCAGCGTGTCGTAGAGGTCATCCCAATCCGGGTTCTGTTCGAGGATGAGATTTACGCGCCAGACATGCGGGCTCCGTGCGTCTCTCATTGACTCCACGCATGATCAACCACGTGGATGCCCGCAACAAGTGCGGGCATGACGAAACCAGGGGGAAGGAAAAATCTGTCATCGCGAGCCCTGAAAGGGCGCGGCGATCCAGAGGCTCGCTGGATTGCTTCGTTGCTGCGCGCCTCGCAATGACGGCATGCCATCGGCACGGTATCCCGATGCAGGAACGGGCACCAAATCCGCATGTTGATGACCGATTCCTATGATCTTCCCGACCCCGTCGATTTCCTGTAGAAACGCGCCCCATGAAAGTCATCACCGATTCCGGCGCTCTCGCCGCGTTCTGCGAGGCGCTCTCCAGCGCCGATTACATCACCGTCGATACCGAGTTCATGCGCGAGAGCACGTTCTGGCCGATCCTGTGCCTGATTCAGGTCGCCGGGCCGGAGGACGAGGCCATCATCGACCCGCTGGCCACCGGGATCGACCTGCAGCCGCTCTACGATCTGATCGCCAACGACCAGGTGCTCAAGGTGATGCATGCGGCCTCGCAGGATATCGAGATTTTCCACCATTTCGGAGGCGTCACGCCCCTGCCCCTGTTCGACACCCAGATCGCAGCGATGGTTGCCGGGTTCGGCGATCAGGTGGGCTATGAGGGATTGATCTCGAAACTCGCCAAGGTGCGTCTCGACAAGGGCAGCCGCTTCACGGACTGGTCGGCGCGCCCCCTGTCGGATTCACAGCTGGAATACGCCATGGCCGATGTGACCCATCTGCGGGTCGCCTATGAAAAGCTCCGCGCACGGATCGAGGAGAACGGGCGCATCGCCTGGGTCGAGCAGGAAATGGTGAAGCTGGCCGACCCCGAAAAATACGAAGTCCGCCCCGAGGAAGCCTGGCGTCGGCTCAAGCCCAAACGCGCCCAGCCGCGCTATCTGGCTGTCCTGCAGGCCGTTGCCGCCTGGCGGGACCGGGAAGCCATGACCCGAGACCAGCCGCGCAACCGGGTTGTCCGCGATGACGTGCTATCCCAGATCGCCGCGCGCCCGCCCGAAAACCCCAAGGCCCTTTCACGGGTGCGGGGCATCCCGAAGGGTTTTGTCGAGGGCAAGCTCGGTCGTGGTCTGATGGATGCGATCGAAGAAGGCAGCAACCTGCCCGAAAGCCAGGCTCCCGAACTGCCGCCCCTCGTCGAACTGCCGCCGGGTGCCGGGCCGCTGATGGATCTGCTCAAGGTGCTGCTCAAGTTCAAATGCGACACCCATGACGTGGCGCAGAAACTCGTTGCCACGGTGGCCGATCTCGAGGCGATTGCCGCCGATGACAATGCCGATGTCGCGGCCCTGCAGGGCTGGCGGCGGGAGGTCTTCGGTGAGGATGCGCTGCGCCTCAAGCATGGTGAGATCGCACTGGGTGCCGGACACGGCAAGGTCCGCATGGTGGAGATCGGCGACTAACCCCTTGCTCTAAAGGCCTTTGCCCTCGAACTTCGGCTCGCGGCCGAACTGGCGGGCCAGAGCGCCGAACCGTGTGCGCACGACGTCTCCGACCAAAGCGGCGTTCCCGTTTTTCATCTTCAGCGTCAATACATCATCGGACAGTTTGAGCACCGACCCTTCGAGGAGCCGCGCATTGCCTGCTGTCAGGGTTTCGGCCATGCGGAGAGCCGCCCCGAGACGGCGCGACCAGACCATATCGTCTTCACTGAGCAGCGCCTCGGCCGTACGCAGGGCCTGATCGTTCATCGATCCGCCATACCGGCGATACACCGCGAGCGCGATCTTTGTCTTTTCCTCGTGGCTCAACGCCAGCAACGGCAGGCGCAAAATGCGGAAATAGACCTGCTCGGCGCGATAGTCGGGATGTTCGTGCCAGCCGATATCGCCCAGCAGACAGGCGGCCTGGCGCAGGCGTTTCTCAGCCGGCGTCTCGTCGGCAAACAAAGGCGCCACCCACTCGAACAGCGCCGTCCCGACCCCCGGGAAACGGCTTTCGCGGTTGGCCACGTCTTCGCACGCCACGATCAGCGGGTCTTCGGCCTTGGCTTGTGCATCAAGGGCATCAAAGACCTGACCCTCGCGAATGCCCAGCGCGGAGAACACGATCCGCTCGGCGCCCGATTCCTTGATGAGGTGCTGGAGAACGGCGGCCGCCACAGGCAGGGTGTTGGCGCGCGCCTTGGGCACCACGTCGATCCGCGCCAGGGTTGAGGCCCCCAGCCCGGCCACGACCTCGCAGAACTCGGCGGCTTCCCGACCGGTGATCTGATAGTTGTGGATGACGCGCAATGGATAACCGGTCTGGACCATGTGCAGCCGTGCCAGAGCGCGCCAGGCGCCGCCAACAATATAGATCGCGCCATCGGAAACCGCGTCAGGCAGCCACGACACAGCATCAAGAGATTCCTGGACACTTTGCCCCACTTTTTTGCGGTCATCCCCCACCGTGGCGAGCAGGCGAAGCGGGCCCAGCGGCAAGGTTGCGAACTTGCCAAGTTTTCCCTTCGCCAGTGAGGCCAGCTCCAGACTGCCGCCCCCCAGATCGGCGACAACCCCGCGGGCATCCGGCAAGCCACACAGCACCCCGGCGGCAGCCAGACGTGCTTCCTCATCCCCGTCGAGCTGGATCACCGGCCGATCGAATATGTCCTCGATCTTTTTCAGGAATTCCGGGCCATCCGACGCTTCGCGGGTCGCCGCCGTTGCCAGCAATGCGGTGTCATCGATATCCATCGAGCGGGCAATTGCCGCAAAGCGCGGCAGGTTTGCCAGCGCCTGTGCAACGCCTTCCTTGTGCAGATGGCCCGTGCGCGCCATGTCGCGCCCGATGCCGCAGATCACACGCTCATTGAAGACAGCAACCGGTGCGCGGGCGCGATCGCGAAACACCACAAGCCGAATGGAGTTCGAGCCGATATCGACCACGGCGGCCGGTCGGAACGTCTGGCTGGACAGATTAGGTGCCATGGCGACCCTGCCAGACAGACCCTAGTCGGGATGGGCAAGCAGTTGCGGCGCGCTGCCGGGCTTCTTCAGCGCACTGCCACGTCCCGACAGGCTTGGATTGGTCATGAAGTAGTTGTGCGCGCTGAATGGGTCGTGCTCGCTACTGGTGTCGATCCGGGAATAAGAACCATCGGCCCTCATCTCCCAGCTTTGGGCGCGATCAAGCAGATTCGCAACCATGATCTGGTCAAGAACCTGCTGGTGAACGGTTCCGTTCTCGATCGGAATCAGGATTTCCACCCGCCGGTCAAGATTGCGCGGCATCCAGTCAGCAGATGAAATATAGAGCGGGGCGTTGTCGTTGGGCAGTTCCTCGCCGCCCCCAAAGGCCGTAATCCGCGCGTGTTCGAGAAAACGGCCGATAATGCTCTGGACCTCGATATTCTCGCTCAGCCCCGGCACGCCGGGACGCAGACAGCAGATCCCGCGGATGACCAGACGGATTGTCACGCCAGCCTGTGAGGCACGGTAGAGGGCGTCGATGATGTCGCCATCGACAAGACTGTTCAGCTTGGCCCAGATTTCAGCCGTCCGGCCCGCGCGCGCATTCTCGATCTCTGCCTCGATGCGCATCATCAATGTCTCGCGCAGGCTGAGCGGGGCAACCGCAACCTTTTCCAGCTCTTCGGGGCGCGCATAGCCGGTCATGTAATTGAAGACCCGCGAGGCATCCCGGCACAGCACGGGATTCTGAGTGAAATAGCTCAGATCAGTGTAAACGCGGGCCGTAATCGGATGATAATTGCCGGTACCAAAATGCACGTAACTGCGCAATTCGGAACCTTCCCGACGATGCACGAGGCTGATTTTGGCATGGGTTTTCAGGTCGATGAATCCGTAGACGATCTGCACGCCCGCACGTTCGAGTTCACGCGCCCAGCGGATATTGGCTTCCTCATCGAACCGCGCCTTGAGCTCGACCAGCGCGGTCACGTTCTTGCCCGCTTCCGCAGCCTCGATCAGGGCCCCGACAATGGGGGAGTTTTCCGAAGTCCTGTAAAGCGTCTGCTTGATGGCCACGACCTGCGGGTCGCGGGCAGCCTGACGCAGAAACTGGACCACCACGTCGAAGGATTCGAACGGATGGTGGACCACGATATCCTTGGCCCGGATAGCTGCAAAACAATCTCCGGCGAAGTCCCGAATGCGCTCGGGAAAGCGGATATTGAACGGCTTGAACAGCAGATCGCGCCGCTCATCAATAATCAGTTCCTTGGTCCGGTCGAGCCCCGGCAGGCCTTTGAGCACGAACACATCATGTTCATCCACATCGCTCTCGGCGACGACAAAATTCCGCAGGCTTTCCGGCATGTCCATGTCGAATGTCAGACGAATCACCGACCCGCGCCGCCGACGCTTGAGCGCACTCTCGAACAGGCGCACAAGATCCTCGGCTTCTTCCAGAATTTCGATGTCGCTGTCACGGATCACGCGGAACGTGCCCGAGCCGCGCATCTCGAAACCCGGGAACACATGTCCGAGAAACAGCGAGACACAACGTTCCAGCAGGATGAACCGTGGACGGCTGCCCGGCAGTCGGATGAACCGTTCAATCTGTCCCGGCAGCGGCAGAAGCCCGATCATCTCGCGATTGTCCGACGCCCGGAACAGGTCCATTGCCAGTGCAAGGCCCAGATTGGGAATAAACGGGAACGGATGCGCCGGGTCGACGGCGAGCGGCGTGAGCACCGGGAAGATGGCCGTCATGAACCGGTCTTCGAGCCAGGCGCTTTCTTCCGCCGTCAGTTCTGCAGGATCGACCACGGTGAGATCATTTTCGCGGAGCTGCCCAACGAGCGAGCGCCAGATACGCTGCTGTTCACCCATCAGGATCCCGGCGCGTTCATTGATCGCCGCAAGCTGATCGCTGGGGGACAATCCCTCCTGGCTGGGCGTGGTGACACCGGCATCGACCTGGCCTTTCAGCCCGGCCACCCGCACCATGTAGAACTCATCCAGATTCGAGGCCGAGATCGAAAGGAACCGCAACCGCTCGAGCAGCGGATGGTTGGTGTTCTCGGCTTCCTCGAGTACGCGTTCATTGAACGCAAGCCATGACAGCTCGCGGTTGATGAAGCGATCTGGCGAATCCATTGCGATTTCTGCAACAGCTTCGGTAGTTTCGACTGTTTGTTCTGAGTCCACGAGTTCATTTCTGGCGAGAATTGATGTCCGCAACGCTGCGGCGAGAGACCATGCTAATGCGATGGGAACTTGTCTGCAATTTGTGACAGCAACGTGACGGAATTGTTACGACGCCGCTGAACCACCCATTTGATCGAGGACATCACGCGCCAGCGGCACCGTCACCGGGCGCAAACGCTCCAGCGCCATGGCATCGATCGCAGCAACAATCCGGGACACCGCCTCAAAGGACCGCTCCATACGGGGCACCAGATAGGCGATCACCTCTTCCCCGATCCGCAACTGACGATCCTGAAACTGCTTCACCAGCAATGCTGCAAGAAGACTGTCATCGGGCGGGGCTATACCGCTGCCCTGCAAGGCCTTCATGCGTGAGGACAGATCGGCCAGCGCGACGGGCCAGAACGCAGGCGCTTTTTCTGCGGTGAGCAGCAGCGCACCATCGGTTTCCAGCATGTAGTTGTAGAGATGCAGCAGGGCTTCTTCGCCGGTCGCATCGCCGGACAGCTTGTCTGCGTCATCCAGAAAGAAGCACGTGTTTCGCTGCCGCAGTTCACCGGCATCCGATGCGCGTACGTCATCGGGCAGAATGCGTTCGGCACCACTGACATCGCACCAGACATGGCCCAAATGGGTCTTGCCGGAAGCCGCCGGACCCCAGATGACAAGCGCACGGACAGGCCAGTCCGGCCAGCGGTCGATCCACTCCACGGCTTCGGCATTGCTGCCCGAAACCAGGTAATCGGATCGCCCGCGTGCGGCGCGGTGTCCGAGATCAAGAGTAAGCTGACGCGTCACGGAAACGGCCGGTCACGAACCCGCAAGGCGCAGCACATGGGTCGGCAATGCCGGCCCAGCTTGCGCGATGCCGGGGCCGGAAGCCGGATCGCCAAAACCGGACTCTTCCAGCAGCAAGTCGTATCGGTCGAGCGCGCGCACCAGCCGTTCCCGATCACCAAGATAATCGATCTCGATCTCGGCGGAATTGGCCGTCAGCGCAATCACATGAACGGCCGAAACATTGGGGGTCCGCGCGAGCCGGCGTTGAACCTCGATCCAGCTTTTCAGATCAGGAACCGGCACGGCAGCATGCAGGCGCCCCGACTGGCCGGGATTGAAGATGTTGGTGCTTTTCCAGTCGTCGTTGACGGCTTCAATCACTGCCGCGACAGCCTGGCCCAGAAACACATCAAGCGGGTCCCCGGCCTGATTTTGCAGCGATACCAGCAACGGCGCTTCGTCGAGCCGTCCCACCCGGGTCGCGGTGATATCGACACTCTCGCCACCCGGGGTCGCCTGATCCAGTGCTGCGATCGCCACGATGGCCGAACCCGCCCCGTAACGTGATGCCGCTGCTCCAAACGCCCCCGTATCGGCGTCAACCGCCTGCTCGGCCGTCAGGCCGGTGATGTCTGCCAGATCGCCCACCGGTGACAACACCGGGACCAGACCATCGGTTCGCGGGTGGTTCTGCCAGGCTTCCCGCCACGGGTTGGGGTCTTCCCAGAGCACATACCCGTTTCCGCTTTGCAGAACGGGAACGACCAGAACGGGACGGCTCCGCGTCTCTGCAAAAGCCACCCCGGCCGTCCTCAGAAGCGCGCGCACGGCATCGGGTTTGAAGGTCACGGTCATATCCGCCAGATAGCGCACGCCGGATGTCTTTTCATTGTCGACCTGAAAAGACGCCACCAGCGATCGCGCCGTTTCGGTATCCAGCGCAACCAGCGCAGGACGGTCGACGGAACGCGTCAGCCGGGCCACCAATCTTTGCGCCGCATCAAGCTGGCCTTTTGCGAGCGCATTGTTGCGCGCAGTGGCCGTCGAGCCTGCCGTCTCATCGACCGGCACAGCACGAATCACAAACACATCATCCGATGCGGCCTGCTGGGCATGAGCCGGGGCAAATCCTGATGAAACCCAAAGCATCGCGACAACCGCGAAACCGGACAGAAACACGCTGATTCTTGACGTTGTGCGACGCATTGCAAATGACCTCGAAACACCTATTGTGACCCGCAACAGAAACGCGATTCGTCGCGTTTGGGTCCACCTTATGGCGGCTTCGGCGAAGAAATAGCACGAAAACGTCAAAAATGCGTATGGGAGACGAATTCTGGGGCTTTCCTACAAAGACGCCGGGGTTGATATCGAAGCCGGCAACAAACTGGTCGATACAATCAAACCCTTGGCGGCGGCAACAAGCCGGACCGGGAGCATGGATGCGCTCGGGGGTTTTGGTGCGTCGTTCGACCCTCGTGCGGCGGGTTACAAAGACCCGATCCTTGTCGCGGCGACCGACGGAGTCGGCACCAAACTGAAGCTGGCTTTCGACACCGAAGATTATGGCTCCATCGGCATCGACCTTGTGGCGATGTGTGTGAATGACCTTGTGGTGCAGGGGGCCGAGCCGCTTTTCTTTCTGGATTATTTTGCAACCGGTGGCCTCCAGCCCGATGTGGCCGCTGCGGTGATCGAAGGCGTGTCCCGGGGCTGCCAGATCGCGGGTTGCGCGCTGATCGGTGGTGAGACTGCGGAAATGCCTGGCCTCTATGCCAAGGGTGAATTCGACCTGGCCGGGTTCTCGGTCGGCGCCATGGAGCGCGGCACCGGACTGCCTGATCCGGAAAACCCGGTCACGGATGGTGACGTGGTCATCGGGCTGGCATCGAGCGGTGTACATTCCAACGGTTACTCGCTGGTCCGGAAAATCATCGAGAAAAGCGGCGCGTCCCTTGCCGGAGCGGCGCCCTTCGACGCGACACAGACACTCGGCGCGGCATTGCTGACCCCCACACGGATCTATGTGGAATCATGCCTGGCTGCGGTCAAGAATGGCGGCGTCCGCGCACTGGCGCATATCACCGGAGGCGGATTGCTCGAAAACATCCCGCGCGTTCTGCCAGAGGGTCTGGGCGTGCAGCTCGACGGGTCGAACTGGAAGGCTGCGCCTGTTTTCGCATGGCTTCAGGATCAGGGCGGCGTCAATGAGATGGAAATGGCGCGCACCTTCAATTGCGGGATCGGCATGGTCGCCATCCTGCGCCCGAATGCCGCAGAGACTGTGCTCGAAAACCTCACAAAGGCAGGCGAACAGGTCTATCGGATTGGTCACGTTGTAGCCGATAGCGGTTCGCACGTTCATATCGAGAATCTGCAGGCCGCCCTCGGGGGCCATTGATGCCGCGCCTCAAACTCGGTGTCCTGATCTCGGGGCGTGGCTCGAACCTGCAGGCGCTGATCGCGTCCTGCGCAGACCCGTCCTTTCCGGCCGAGATCGTGATCGTGGTGTCCAATAAGCCTGACGCCAAGGGGCTCGATCATGCGCGCGCTGCCGGAATTGCGACCGCGGTCGTGGAACATGGTGGTTATCGGAACCGGGAAAGCTTTGACCGCGCAGTGAATGATGTTCTGGTCGGCGCAGGCGTTGAACTGGTCTGTCTGGCGGGCTTCATGCGCCTGCTCTCAAGCTGGTTCGTGGAAACCTGGCATGACCGGATCGTCAATATTCACCCCTCCCTGCTTCCCTCGTTCAAGGGGATCGACGCACACGCCCAGGCGATTGCGGCGGGCGCAAAGCTGAGCGGATGCACGGTGCATATCGTTCGTGCGGAAATGGATGCGGGGCCGATCTTGGTGCAGGCAGCCGTTCCCGTGCTGCCGGGGGATGATGAAGATTCACTCGCCGCGCGCATCCTGACGATGGAACACAAATGCTATCCGCTGGCGGTCAAACTGATCGCGGAGGGCCGGGTTCAGATCGACGGCGACACCGCGATCATCGATATGCCCGGCGATACCGACGACCATATTATCAGCCCGTCCGTTCGCTGATCGGGAATGAAAAACCGGGCTTTGACGGCCCGGTGTCCTCGCGTATAAACACGACATAACGCCAACGTAGAGGGACTCGAGCCAAGATGTCCGAGGAACACATGAATCTTGATCAGCGCATGAAAACCTGGGACGGTTTTCTCAAACTGATGACCTACTCCGGCGCTGCAGCCACGGTCACGCTACTGCTGATGTGGTGGGCACTCGTCTAGGCTGAGCCGCCCACCACACCGAAGTCGACGGATTAGCCGACGACTTCTTCATCTTTAAAGAAGAATGCAATTTCCTCAGCGGCGGTTTCCGGCGCATCGGAACCGTGCACGGAATTGGCCTCGATCGATTCCGCAAACTCCTTGCGGATCGTGCCATCTGCGGCATCGGCGGGGTTTGTGGCGCCCATGACTTCGCGATTTCGTGCCACGGCGTTCTCGCCCTCAAGCACCTGAACCACGACCGGCCCGGAGGTCATGAACGCGACCAGATCGTTGAAAAACGGACGCTCGCGATGCACGCCGTAGAAACTTTCGGCCTGCTCCGTCGTCATCTTGATGCGTCGCTGGGCGACAACACGAAGACCGGCTTCCTCGAACTTGGCAATAATCTTGCCGGTGATATTCCGCCTCGTTGCATCGGGTTTGATAATCGAGAATGTGCGCTCGATGGCCATGTGTCTTGCTCCAGTGGGAAGTGAATTGTGCGCGCCTTATATCCAGCGCGCCCCACGACCACAAGCATGGCGGCCCGGAGGCCAGCGAATACTCAACCCTCGGCCTTCTGCTCCCACCCGCCACGCTCGGTCTGCTGCCAGTAGGTCAGCGCGTGGCCGCTGCCCTTGTAGGCCTTCCAGCGCACGCGCGCAGCGGCAACGGCCTCGTCATTGCGGCCATCAAACAATTCGCAGACCAGATCGAAGCCATCGACATTGTCGCTGGCCGCACCATCGGCGAGGAACAGCACCTGCGCGGCGTTGGGGTTTTCATCCGTATCGGTTAGCCAGACAGGCTGGCGTGCGGGGAAACCGTCCGCCTTGCTGCCATGGGGCAGAAACACCCGGTCATCATAGGTCCAGAGATGGGCGTTGAGGTCCTCAACACGCTCGGGCGAACCGGCCACGACCACCGCACGCCGGCCATCACGCACCACCGTCCGCTCAAGCATGACCGGCAGCACCTCTTCGAGGGATTTCCGGGTCAGATGGTAGAAGCGAATTTCCGCCACGATATTCCTGTTCCTCAGCCTTCGTAATTGTCGCGCACGAACTGATCCATCGCACGCACGGCAAAACCCGACGCGCCCTTGGCCATCAGCGGCAGCTCCTTTTCCGACCACGCCACACCGGCAATATCCATATGGGCCCAGGGCACATCATTGGTGAAACGCTTGAGGAACTGCGCCGCCGTGATGCTGCCGCCCCAGCGGGGACCGACATTCTTCATATCCGCGCGCGGGGTATTGATCTGCTTGTCGTAAGCTTCATCGAGCGGCATCGGCCAGATTTTCTCACCGACGGTCTTGCCCGCGGCGATAATCTTGTCAGAGAGAGCTTCGTCGCTGGCATAGAGTCCGGCATATTCACGGCCCAGTGCCACCATGATCGCGCCCGTCAAAGTGGCAAAATCGATCATCGCATCGGGCTTGAAGCGTTTTTGCGTGTACCACATGGCGTCCGCCAGAACGAGCCGGCCTTCGGCGTCGGTGTTGATGATTTCAATCGTTTGCCCCGACATGGATGTCACAATGTCGCCCGGTCGGGTGGCATTGCCGTCCGGCATGTTTTCAACCAGCCCGACGACCCCGATGACATTCGCCTTTGCCTTGCGGGCGGCGATGGCATGCATGGCGCCGATCACGGTGCCCGCGCCGCCCATATCCCAGATCATGTCTTCCATGCCACCGGCCGGCTTGATCGAAATTCCGCCCGTATCAAACGTGACACCCTTGCCGATCAAGGAAACGGTCTTGGCGTCCTTTGCCCCGCCGTTCCAGCGCATGATGACCATCTGGGATTCCCGGACACTGCCCTGACCGACAGCGAGCAGGGCATTCATCCCGAGTTTCTTCATCTGTGCTTCGCCGAGCACTTCAACTTTGACACCGAGCTTGGTCAGCTTGCGGCACTGCGCTGCCATCCATTTCGGCGATTTCACATTGCTGGGCTCGGAAACAAGATCGCGGGCAAAATCGACGCCGTCGGCGATGTGGTCCAGTTCCTTGTGTTGCCGCCGGGCGACCGCGCTTCCCTTTACCATGAATTGCAGCCGGGTGGGTCCGGCCAACAGGGCCTTGGCATCGGAATAGGTGATGTATTTGTCGTAGCTGTAGTCACGAAGGCGCGCACCAAATGCCAGAGCGGCTGCCAGATCGGCCCCGCGTGTCTTCGCGCCACTGGGGGCTTCAGCCAGCACGGTGGCAGAATCTGCACCGAGACTGCTGAGTGACTTGTAGACGATGGCCCCGATTTCCTGCGCTCGCAGCGTATCAAGGTCTTTTGCTGATCCAGCGCCAACAAGAAGGATGTTGAGGTTCTCGCGACCCTCGGGCGAAAACACCGACAAAGTTTCGCCCTTCTTTCCAACGAAACTCCGCGCCTCAACGGCTCGCGAGATGGCCCCCTTGATCGCTTTATCCAGAGACTTTGCAGAGGCGCTGAGTTCACCATCACCGCCCATCAGAAAGACAACAAACCCGCGGGCGGGCAATTTCGGTTCGGCAAAACTGATCTTCATGACAATGATATCCACGGCTAACGGTAAGACCCTGCAGAATACAGGCTTTCGTGATGTTCGAGATTTAGAGTACCCGCCAATGCCACGCAAGCGAACCCCCGGAAGGCTCAGCTATTTGTCAGCGCGATGTGATCTGGTACAAAACATGATCGCTGCAGAACATGTTTGTTTTTCGAATCAGCGACTTGGAGGACGGTTTGCCCTCTAATCCCCCTTCGGAGCGATCATGACGTCGATCGGCAATTACATATTCCGGCAATTGGTGATCGCGACATTGTTTGTCGCGGCGGTGCTGACGCTGCTGATCTCTCTGTTTGGCTCCATCCGTCTGATTGATTTCATCGTGAATCGGGGCCTTCCGATCACGGTCCTGTTCGAGATGACGGCGCTGAACTTGCCCAAATTCATTGCTGTTCTGCTTCCCATTGCCGTCTTTGCCGCCGTTCTGGTGGTCTACAACCAGCTGCGAAACGACAGCGAACTGGTGGTGATGCGTGCGGCCGGCATGAGCCAGGGCATGCTGGCACGGCCCGGACTTTTCCTCGGTATTCTCGCCGTCTTCGTGGGATACGCGCTGCAACTCTATATCGTGCCCGCGACAGTCCATAGCTTCAAACTCAAGCAACAAAGCTACCGCAATTCCTATGGAAGCGTTCTGCTTCAGGAACAACGCTTCAACAGTCCGATCCCCGGCCTGACCATCTATATCCGGGAGCGATCAGGCGAAGGTGAATTGCGCGGCATCTTCGCCCATGATTCTCGTGACCCCGAACGCCCTGTGACCTATACCGCTGAGCGCGGAACGGTCGTACAGTCCTCCGAAGGAACGCGGGTTGTCCTGTTCAACGGCAGTCAGCAGGATGTGGACCGTGAATCCGGGCGCCTCACCCTGTTCAACTTCGATCAGTACTCTCTGGACCTCAACATCCTGAATGAATCCTCATCACCGCGTTGGCGCGAACCCGAAGAACGCTATCTGGGTTCGTTGCTGCGGCCCGGTGATAGCGTCCACGACACTTACTATGCCAATCAGTTGATCGCTGAAGGCCACCGGCGGCTGACAAGCCCGCTCTATATACTGGTGTTCACACTTGTTGCGATGGCCGCCATGTTATCGGGCAATTTCAGTCGGCGCGGCAATACAGGCCGCGTTCTTGTCGCGATTGCCGCTATTTTTGCGCTGCAACTCGCTTCGCTGGGCCTTTTCAACATGTCACGACGCACACTCGCACTCGTCCCGCTTCTGTATGCCCTTCCGATCCTTTCGATCCTCGCCGGCTTGACCCTGATCATCCGGTCGCGTGTTCGAAGACCATCGGGCCTTGCGATGGCAGAAGCCTGAACCCGGTCGGCATGTTCTCTTCTCCCACCATCTCCGGTTATATCCTGCGGCAGTTTCTGCTCTGGTTCCTTGTCATGTTTGCAACGATCATCGCCGTGATCGGGCTGATTGACGCCATTGAGCTCCTCCGGCGCGGTAGTGGACGTCCGGACGCAACGGCTTCCGTTATCACCGGCATGGCTCTTTTGCGGACCCCCTTCCTGGCACAGGAGGCTGTTCCCTTTGCGGTCATGTTTGGCGGGATATTTACCTTCCTGAAGATGACCCGGCACCATGAACTGGTGGTGGTCAGGGCTGCGGGCGTTTCGGTCTGGCAGTTTCTGACACCAGCCGTTGCCGCAGCGATCGTGATCGGGATTTTCAATGTCACCGTCCTCAACCCTGTCTCTGCGGTCATGCTGTCCCAGTTCGAGGAACTCGAGGGGCGCTATTTCACCGGACAATCCTCTTTGCTGGCTGTTTCCTCACAAGGGATATGGCTGCGTCAGGTGGCCCCGGACGGAGAAGGCCAGACCGTTATCCATGCGGCCCGTGTGCAGCCTGACGAACTTCTGCTCGAAAACGTCATTGTGTTCGAGTTTTCCAAGGATGACGAATTCATCGGACGTGTCGATGCGCAGAGCGCGCGTCTTCTCGATGGCCGCTGGGAGCTCTCGCAAGTCTGGCTGACACGCCCGACTCGCGCGGGCGTGTTTGTGGAACAACATGAACTGGCGACCGACCTGACCGTCGACAAAATTCAGGAAAACTTCGCAAGCCCCGAGACAATTGCCTTCTGGAACCTTCCGCATTTCATACGCGTTCTCAAGGAAACCGGATTCTCGCCGGTCGCCCATCGCCTGCAATTTCATGCCCTGCTGGCCGAACCCATTCTGCTTGCGGCGATGGTCCTGATCGCTGCCGCCTTTTCACTACGCCAGACGCGGCGCGGCGGCACGCTGCTTCTTGTCGGCGCCGGTGTTCTGACGAGCTTTTTTCTGTTCCTGCTCACGAATGTGGTACAGGCACTGGGATTGGGTGCAAGTGTGCCCGTCATTCTCGCAGCTTGGACACCGGCAGGTTTCTGCCTGATGGCTGGATTGACAATGCTTCTGCATCTGGAAGACGGCTGATGATATCCATCCGCCACATTGCCCTGATCTTGATACTGTTGGCGCTCCTGCCGGGCATATCCGCCCATGCGCAGGATTTTGATCCCGAGCAGCCGATCCTGATGACAGCCGACGAGCTGAATTTTGATCAGGATCTGGGAATCGCGACAGCCCGTGGAAATGTCGAGATCGTACAGGGCGAGCGGGTCCTCAATGCCGATGCCGTCACCTATAATCAACGCGACGACATCGTTACAGCATCAGGCAATGTGGTTCTGCTGGAACCCACAGGCGAAGTCATTTTCGCTGAATTTGCCGAACTGACTGATGACATGCGCGAGGGTTTCCTGCGCGGGTTCCGGATGTTGCTGAATGACGATACCCGGCTGGCAGCGGTCAGTGCGCAACGGCGTGGCGGAACACGAACCGAACTGAGCCGCGCTGCGTACTCACCCTGCCTCACCTGCCAGGGCCGGGATGGTGAGCCGCTTTGGCAGGTGAACGCACGCAGCGTGATCCACGATTCCGCTGCACGCGAAGTTATCTATCGGGATGCGACACTCGAGTTTCTGGGCCTTCCCGTTCTCTATACGCCCTATCTGAGCCATCCCGACCCGACCGTCGATCGCAAATCCGGCCTTCTCACACCTACATTCGGCGTTTCCAGCCTTCTCGGATCTTCCATCCAGACCCCCTATTTCTGGGCCATTGATAGAGACAAGGACCTGACCTTTGATCCAATCCTGGCAACCGATAACCTTCCGGTTTTGACCGGTGAGTACAGACAGCGATTCGCAGACGGCACGCATCGGACGCGAATCTCGGGCACGCAGGACGACGCACAAAATGATACGAACCGTATTCGGGGGCATATCGATTCCGAGTCCCGGTTCTCGATAGATGAACTCTGGCGCTGGGGCCTCGACGTCAAACTGGCCAGAGATGACACCTATCAGCAGCGTTACGGGTTCAGTAACCCGGACACGCTGACCAACCATCTGTTTGCAGAAGGCTTTGGATCACGCAGCTACGCTGTCGGCGAAGCCTATTATTTTCAGGGGCTGCGCGCGGAAGACGAGCAGGATGAAATCCCCATTGTCGCACCCAAGTTCAACTATAATTTCGTGAGCGACCCGAACAGTTTTGGCGGCATGTCGACAATCGATGCCAACCTTCAGGCGCTGACACGTGAAGAAGGCGCGACAAGCCAGCGAGTCAGTCTGACCCCGGGCTGGCAAATATCCCATACCGACAGCCTTGGCTCGATCACGAGCTTCCGCACCTCTCTGCAGACGGACCTCTACAACACCGAAGATGTTGCCACATCGACCGGCGCGGACAGCGGTGTTTATGGACGTGTGTTCCCTCAAGCCATCGTTACCTGGCGGTATCCGTGGGTACGGCGCGCGGGCAGCAGCAGTCAGATTCTCGAACCACTGACAGCGCTGGTGCTCGCTCCCAATGGTGGGAACCCGGAAAACATCCCGAACGAAGACAGCCGGAGCAACGAATTCGACGAAACCAATCTGTTCAGTGCCAACCGCTTTGCCGGCTCGGATCGTGTGGAAGGCGGACAGCGCGTCGTTTATGGTCTGAAAACAGGCCTTTTCGGTAGCTCGGGTGGTGCCACCACCTTGATCGTGGGGCAATCTTATCGCTTCCGTGACTCCAGCCCCTTTGCGGATGGCTCGGGTCTGGAAGATCAGTTCTCCGACATTGTCGCCAGCCTTCAGGTTTCACCAAGTTCCTTCTTCGACCTGCTCTACAAGACACGGTTTGACAAGGATTCATTTCGTGCGAGGCGAACCGAAATCACGGCGACCGCAGGACCGCGGGCGTTGAAACTCGACCTCAATTACGTATTCTTCGACCGCACTGCGGAATTTGCCGATCGCGAAGAAGTGACTGCGGGCCTCACATCTCAAATCACCGAACGCTGGTCCGCCAATATCAACACCCGTCGGGACCTCACTTCAGATGGCGGCACCCTCTCCTATGGTGCCTCTCTGCTCTACAAATGCGACTGCATGGATTTCGAGCTGAAATATCGTCGTGCGTTTACACGGGATCGTGACGTTCCGCCGACCGAAGCACTCACGTTCCGGATTATATTCAAAAGCCTGGGCCAAGTTTCCTCGGCGCTCTTGTAAAGTGAGACACATGAAAAACCTTTTGGGCCGTTCCATTTTCACAGTGATGCTGGTTTTTGCGAGCACGAGCGCATCGGGACCGCTTGCCGCGCAGGATGTTCAGCGCATTGCTGCGGTGGTGAATGAGGAAGTGATCTCGGTCTTCGATGTCCAGCAGCGGATGCGCCTCCTGATTGCCTCGTCGGGGCTGCCCGATACCCCCGAAACCCAGCGCCGGATTGGCCCGCAGGTGCTGCGCGGCCTGATCGACGAAACCTTGCAGAAACAGGAAGCCGAGCGGCTGAACATCCGGGTGACCGAAACGGATATGAGCGAAGCCATAGCTCGCGTTGAGCAGTCCAACAATATCCCTCCGGGAGCATTCGAACCGTTTCTGCAACGTCAGGGAATCGCGCCACAATCCGCACTTGAGCAGATACGCACGAATATCGCATGGCAAAAGCTGCTCTCGCGTACCGTCGTACCCACGATCGAAGTCGGTGAAGACAAGATTGATGCTGTGGTGAAGCGGATCGATGACAATCGTGGCGTGACCGAATTCCGGATCGGAGAGATCCTGTTACCTGTCGATAACCCGGCAGATGCCGGCGATATCCGCAATCTGGCGGAGCGTCTGGTCCAGCAGATACGCGAAGGTGCTGATTTCCGCGCTGTCGCACAGCAGTTTTCCAAAAGCGCTACGGCGGCCATCGGCGGCGATGTCGGGTGGATTTTACCCGGCGAACTCAACCCTGTGCTTGATACCGTGATCACCCAATTGAAGGTCGGAGAGATATCAGACCCTCTCGACGTGCCGGACGGCATCATGATTGTGGGCTTGAGTGAACAGCGGACCAATTCCCCCCCGGATGAAGGCGAACGCATCGTCCAGTTACGCCAACTGCTTCTGCTCGTCGAAGATGGTTCATCTGAAAGCGCTGTAGAAGAGCAACTGCAGAAAGCCCGGGAGATTGCTTCCACTGTCAATGGTTGCCCGGCATTTGCGGCGGCGGCAGAAGATGCTGGCACACCACAACCGGACAATCCTGCACAGTTCAAGCTCAATGATCTGAACGCACAGCTCCGCTCTGTTGCCTCGACCATCGAGGTCGGCAAAGCAAGTGAACCGCTGCGCCAGCCATCCGGCATTCAGGTCCTGATGGTCTGCGAACGTCAGGACAACGCCGGCCCCGACCGGGGCGAAATCCGCCAAACCCTGGTACGGGAACGGATCGATATGCTTTCGCGCCGCTACTTGAGGGATCTGAGGCGCGCGGCCTTCGTCGACTTGCGTGTTTGACGCCGACAAGCTGCCGCCACTGCGTGAGATCGTCGGGCGGTTTGATATCGCTGCCCAGAAATCGCTCGGCCAGCATTTCCTGTTCGACCTGAACCTCACCCGCCGCGTTGTCTCGGTAGCCGGTGACCTGACGGATATCAACGTCATTGAAATTGGTGCCGGACCGGGCGGCCTGACCCGCGCCCTGTTGGAGAGCGACGCGCGGCACGTCTATGCCGTTGAGCGCGATCCACGGGCGGTGGGCGCACTCCGCGAGCTGGCACAACATGCCGATGGCCGCCTCACGGTCCTCGACGCCGATGCGCTGGAGATCAACCTCACCAAAGAAATCCCCGGCCCGCGTCAGGTTATCGCCAATCTGCCTTACAACATTGGCACGCAACTTCTCATCAACTGGCTGATGCAGGCCGATCAGTACCTGGCCTTTACCCTGATGTTTCAGAAAGAAGTGGCCGAACGGATCGTGGCCACACCCGGAAACAAGTCCTATGGACGCCTTTCCGTGATTTCTCAGTGGCTCACCAAGGCGCGGATCATGTTTGATATTCCCGCCTCGGCCTTCGTCCCACCGCCCAATGTCACCTCTTCGGTCATTCACATGGCCGTGCGCCCCAAACCACTTGCGGAAGCGCAGCGTGAAAAACTGGAAATCGTGACCCGCGCGGCATTCGGGCAAAGGCGCAAGATGCTCCGCCGATCACTGTCTGCCATCGGAGGCGCGGAACTTCTGGCACGCGCGGGAGTCCCCGAAGAGGCGCGCGCGGAAGAACTGACCATCGACCAGTTCTGCACCATTGCACGGCTGATTGAAGACTGACGCTTATTGCCCCTGTCGCAGCAGGCGCACAAAGTCCGACATGCCCTCCTGCCGGGGGCGCCTGAGACGCTCGGCGGCAAGAATAGCGCGCACCTTGCTCACGCTATCCTCGAAATCCTGATTGACCACGACATAGTCGTACTCGGACCAATGCGTGATTTCATCAGCTGCCTTCGCCATACGGTCGGCGATGACATCGGCGCTGTCCTGCGCCCGCGTGTTCAAACGGCGCTCAAGCTCTGCTGTGGACGGCGGCAGGATAAAGACGCTGACAAGATCGTCCCGCGCCTTCTCGTCAAGTTGCTGGGTCCCCTGCCAGTCAAGGTCGAACAGGACATCTTTTCCGGCTTCCAGAGCGGCCTCAACGGGCCCCCGCGGGGTCCCGTAATAGTGATCAAAGACCTTGGCGTATTCGAGCAGTTCCTGTCGGTTAACCATCAGGTCGAAGCTCGTCTTGTCGACGAACAGGTAATGTTCACCATCAACCTCGCCAGGGCGACGCGGGCGGGTCGTAACGGAAATCGACAGGGAGAGATTGTCGTCCTGTTCCAGGACCTTGCGCGAGATGGAGGTCTTGCCCGCACCCGAAGGCGACGACAGAACAAGCATCAATCCACGGCGTTTGATGTTCAATCCATCACTTGTCCGCTCAACCATCGAGCTTCCCCCTATTCGACATTCTGAACCTGTTCCCGGAATTGCTCGATCGTTGCCTTCATGTCCAGTCCGACCCGGGTCAGATCAACGTCAGAAGACTTCGAACACAGGGTGTTTGCCTCACGGTTCAGCTCCTGACACAGAAAATCCAGCCGGCGCCCCACCCCCAACTCTTCTGCAAGAAGGTCGCGCGCCGCACCGATATGAACCCGAAGCCGGTCGAGCTCCTCGCGAACATCGGCCTTGCCGGCCAGCAGGGCGGCTTCCTGGGCAAGGCGCTCCTCGGGCAACCGCGCATCCGCATCGATCAGTTCGGCAATCATCGCCTTCAGGCGCGCCCTGATCGCGTCGGGCTGGGCCGCCGCGCTTTGGGTGGCGGCATCGACGAGCGCAGACAGGGTTTCCAGATGGGCATCAAAAAGAACGGCCAACTGGCGACCTTCTGCCGCGCGTGCCACCGCCATCGCGTCCAGCATCTGCTCACCGGTTGCAATCATTGCAGCTGTTCGTACCGCAACAGCGTCCTCGGATTCGCCCTCATCCACGATTTCCAGCATGCCCCGGATCGAAAGCAGACCTTCCAGGGTGGGGCGCTCCTGCGAGACGTTATCCGTCAGCTCACCCTGCAATGCGAGGATCTGGTCCAGCAAGTCACGGTTGACCCGATAGGTTCCTCCGCCCTGCTCCAGCCGGTCGAGCGAGAGCGCATAGCTGATATTGCCGCGCTTGAATATCTTCGACGCAAAGGCCTTCGTTGCCTGCTCCACAGGCTCATAGCCACCGGGAACACGGCATCGCAGGTCCAACCCCTTGGAATTGACGCTGCGGCCCTCCCAGGTCCAGGCGTAGCGTTCATCCTGCCCTGTGGTACGGGCGAATCCGGTCATGCTTTGCAAGGTCATCGGGCCCTCGGGTTCCTGATGGCACGCGGGCGTACAATATTTCGGTCTATAGTCTTCATGACTGGCCTTATAGCTTGCCCCCCCGACCCCAACAAGATGACGCTGCCGCCAGAACCATGACCGGATATGACAACCCCAGAGCCATTCTGATCACCGGCGCATCCAGCGGTATCGGGTGCGCGCTTGCGCTTGCCTATGCCGCTCCCGGACATCACCTGCTGCTTGGTGGGCGTGACCCGGCACGCCTGGACGCCGTTGCCGCCCGGGTACGTGACGCGGGGGCCAGCTGTGATCTACGGGTTGTCGATGTCCGGCACCGGGACGAGATGGCCAACTGGGTCCAGATGGTTGACGACCAGACACCTCTCGACCTCGTCATCGCCAATGCCGGCGTGTCGGCGGGCACCCGGAAAAAGCACACAGCCGCAAGCTGGTCCGATGCGGATATCTTCGCAACGAATGTGGACGGCGTCGTCAATACCGTAGCCCCAGCCCTGGCGGGCATGCGCGTCCGAAAGCATGGGCAGATCGCGATCATGTCGAGCCTTGCGAGTTTTCGGGCCTTCCGCGACGCACCGGCTTACTGCGCCAGCAAGGCTGCGGTCCGGTTCTATGGTGCGGGCCTGCGGCGCGCGCATGCCCGAGAGGGAATCGGTATCAGCGTGATCTGCCCCGGCTTCGTGCGCTCGCCCATGACCGATGCCAATGATTTCCGGATGCCGTTCCTGGTCGAGACCGACGCCGCCGCCAAGCGCATCCGCAAGCGGCTGATGCGCAACCCAGCCATGATCGCCTTCCCATTGCCCATGTACTTGGCTGTACGCATGCTGGCACTGTTCTGAGCACACAATACGGAGGACGCCATGGACCAGAAACTTGAAAACAGGACCGCTATCGTAACCGGTGCAAGCGGAGGCCAGGGAGCAGCCGAAGCGCGCCTCTTTGCGAAATCCGGTGCCCGGGTCATTCTTGCAGATGTTCAGGACGACCTGGGTGAAGCGGTTGCACAATCCATCCGTGATGACGGCGGCGATGCCCATTATCGTCACCTTGATGTCGCAGACGAGGCCAACTGGAAATCCGTTGTGGATGGCATCGCGGACGAATTCGGTGAACTGCATATTCTGGTCAATAATGCCGGTGTCGCACTGCGCGGGGGCCGTGTCACCAACACCGCGCTGGAAGACTGGAACAGGGTGATTTCGGTTAACCTGACCGGGCCGTTTCTGGGCATCAAGGCTGTTGCGCCATTGATCCGGGACAGCGGGGGCGGTGCCATCGTCAACACCGGTTCGATTGCCGGCATGACCGGCCATTTTGCGACAGCCTATAGCGCCAGCAAGTGGGGCATTCGCGGCATCACCAAAAGCGCCGCCATGGAACTGCAAAGCTGGGGCATCCGGGTCAATACGGTCGCACCGGGTCTGGTCATGACGCCGCTGGTCGAGGGATCAGATGATTTCATACAGGCGCTGGGAGATCAGACCCCCATGCAACGCGGCGCTGAGCCCGAAGAAATCGCATCGGTCGTTCTGTTTCTGGTCTGCGATGATTCGAGCTACATCACCGGCCATGACATTGCTGTCGACGGCGGGTTCCTCGATTTTGGCGGCTACAATCGCGTCATCAATCAGGTGATGGCACAACCCGGGCAGAAGGTCTGACCGGCTTGAAACGCCTCAGAACGGCGCCACCGCTGTAAACAGGAAGACAAACCCGACGCCGGCGACAACGCCACCGGCGATCCGCGCGCCGACCGGCTTGGCATCCACCGCCGCGAAGGCGCGCCGTGCCAGCAGGCAGGCGCCCGCCGCAATCAGATACTGGGTGACTGCAAATCCAGCAAGATAGGCAACAAGCGGTGTCGGTTCGGCACCGATGATGGCTTCGCCATAAGCATAGCCATGGAAAACACCTGCGATCACAAACAGGCTGGCCCATGCCACGAGCGGCTGACTGCGCTTGGAAAGGATCATGACGCCGAGCAGAAGAACGGATGCCGAAATCACGATCTCCACAATCGGCAGATTGAAAGCCATCAGGTGAATCGCCGTTCCCAGCAATGTGGCACCAACGAAAAAGGCCGGCATCGCCAGACCGCGCACCAGGAATGAAGCGGCCACGCCGATTCCGATGATGAAGGCCAGATGATCAAGGCCGATGATCGGATGTCCAATCCCTGAAAGCAGGCCTTCACCAAACGAGGATGGCGTGACGCCGCCCATCGGGTGATGCGCATATGCGGGGACCGCAACCAACAGGACCAACAGGGCCGTCAGAGCAGCCGGCAGGCGGTTCAGGCAATTCCGAGCAATCAAATTCATCATTCTCTCCGGAGTTTCGTTAACCGAGTATGGCTTGTCGGATGGCGCATCGCAATTGTGAATGCCGCAGAATGGGCATCGCAAGTGCGGTTATCTCGCCTGACGCTGGATGCGCCGCCAATTTGCGACATTGCGGTTGTGCTCCGACAGGGTTCGGGCAAAGGCGTGACCGCCGGTGCCATCCGCAACAAAATAGAAAAACTTCGTTTCGGCCGGCTTCAGCGCGGCGGAAATGCTCTCAAGCCCGGGATTGGCGATCGGCGATGGGGGCAATCCATCGCGCGTATAAGTGTTGAAAGGATGGTCAATCTCCAGATGGCGGCGCAACAGCCGTCCGGTAAAGGGGCCCCCATCCGTCTCGAGACCATACACGACCGTCGGATCGGATTGCAGGCGCATACTGCGATTCAACCGGTTGATGAAGACCGAAGCCACCCGCGCGCGCTCCTCGGGCACCCCGGTCTCCCGCTCGATGATCGAGGCCAGCACAACGGCTTCCTGCGGTGTTTTTATGGGCAGGCCTTCGTCGCGCGCGGCCCACAAACGTCCAACCGCGGTCTGCATTGCGGCCCGCATCCGCGCCAGAAGATCGGCACGGCTGTCCCCCCAACTGTAGTGATAGGTCTCGGGCAGCAGCGTTCCTTCACCGATCTCGGCTGCATCGGGCAGGTCCCCGGTCAGCCCTTCGGCAAGGTTCAAGGTCGCAAGAACTTCACGCGTGGTCAGGCCTTCGGCAATGGTAACCCGGCGCACAACGACATCACCCGATTGCAACTTCGCAATCGCTTCACGAAGACTGATCCCAGCAGGAAAGGCATATTCGCCCGCTCGCAATGGTTTTTCAGGCGCAAACAGACGCATCAAGACCTGCACCAGCCGTTCATCGGCGCTCACGCCAGCCTCGGTCAAGGCGCGCGCAATCATGCGCCCCGAAGCCCCGGGTGGAATGATCAGATTGGTTTCTGCCCGCAGCGGCCCGGGATCGGAATAGGCGCGATGCAACATCACCGCAGCACCGCCCACGATGGTCGCGCCCGCAATCAGAAGCAGGACGAAACAGGTCAACACCCACCCCAGACGACGGCGTCGAGGTTGGTCGGCTGTTGGAATATCGGCCGGATCGGTCATTGCCCAGCCATGTTAGACGGGAAGCGGGGAGTCGTGAGGCTCAGACCTCGGCGAATACCAGACTTGCATTGGTGCCGCCAAAACCGAACGAGTTGCTCAGTGCGTAACGCACCTTGCGTTCCTTGGCCGTATGCGGAACCAGGTCAATGTCACAGGCATCCGACGGGTCATCAAGATTGATGGTTGGCGGCACAACATTGCTGTTGATCGCCATGATCGAGTAGATCGCCTCCACCGCCCCGGCTGCACCGAGCAAATGCCCGATTGCCGATTTCGTGGATGACATCGAAAGCTTGTAGGCGTGGTCGCCAAAGAGGCGTTTTACCGCACCGAGTTCGATCTCGTCACCCAGCGGCGTCGATGTGCCATGGGCATTGACGTAGTCGATATCTTCCCGGTTCAGACCCGCGCGCTTGAGTGCGGCTTCCATCGACCTGAAGCCACCATTGCCATCATCAGCCGGGGCCGTGATGTGATGGGCATCGCCCGACAAGCCATAGCCAACCACTTCGGCATAGATTTTCGCGCCGCGTGCCTTGGCGTGCTCGTATTCTTCAAGCACGACCACGCCGGCGCCCTCACCCATGACAAAACCATCGCGGCCCTTGTCATAGGGCCGGGATCCTTTTTCCGGTGTGTCGTTGTAGCTGGTCGACAGCGCCCGACAGGCGGCAAAGCCGGCAATACCGATCCGGCAAATCGCCGCTTCAGCACCACCCGCCACCATCACATCGGCATCATCCAGCATGATCAGCCGGGCTGCATCGCCAATCGCGTGAGCCCCGGTCGAACAGGCCGTGACAACCGCATGGTTCGGTCCCTTGAAGCCGTACCGGATCGACACATGCCCGGAGGCAAGGTTGATCAGCGCTGAGGGAATGAAGAACGGGCCCACCTTGCGCGGTCCCTGCTCGTGCAGAAGAATCGCGCCATTGGCGATGGTCTGCAGACCGCCGATCCCGGAGCCGATCATGACGCCAGTGCGTTCCTGATCTTCTTCAGCCTCGGGTTTCCAGCCGGAATCCTCGACGGCCTCGACCGCGGCCGAGATGCCGTAGACGATGAATTCGTCGATCCGGCGCTGGTCCTTGGACGAGACATAATTGTCCGCATTGAACGTTCCATTGCTCCCGTCGCCGCGCGGCACCTGAGCCGCGATTTTCGCGGGCAGGTCCGACACGTCGAACTTGTCAATGGTAACGGCCCCGGATTCGCCGTTGGTCAGGCGAGTCCAATTATGGTCCAGGCCAACGCCAAGTGGCGTGACGAGACCCATTCCGGTGACAACAACACGTCTCATGGGATTCCGATGCGCTGTTTTACGGGGTGTAGGTTCGTGCGACCAATGCCGCGCGAACCTGTTGCCGAAGGTTAGTCAGCAGCTTCTTCGAGGAACTTCACGGCATCACCGACTGTGAGAATCTTCTCCGCCGCATCGTCGGGGATTTCACACCCGAACTCTTCTTCGAATGCCATCACCAGCTCAACGGTATCGAGGCTGTCTGCCCCGAGGTCGTCAATGAAGCTCGCATTCTCGGTGACTTTGCCTTCATCGACACCAAGGTGTTCGACAACGATTTTCTGCACGCGTTCGGCAACATCGCTCATTTCAGACTGCCCTCAATTTTTTGTTTCGTTATCCCGTGACGGGACGGTTTCTAAGACAACGATTTAAGACGATTCGGATAGCAAGTGCGCCCCAAAACGACCGTTGATCCCTATCACATCGCATTTTCACAAACCATAGCTTGATCAGCATGCGCCACTGGAGGCCGCGACTTAGCCGCGTTCGCCCGTAACGTCAAGCGGCGGCGGGGGATCAAACAGCCATCCAGGCACTCTTATATCATCGCCATGCCGCCATTCACGTGCAGGGTCTGCCCCGTGACATAGGACGCTTCCGGACTCGACAGGAAGACCGCACAGGCCGCCACATCATCAACAACACCCAGACGCCCTGCGGGAATCCGGCCCAGCAAAGCTGATTTCTGGTCGTCCGAAAGTGCGTCCGTCATCGGCGTTTCGATAAACCCCGGCGCGATACAGTTCACCGTGATCCCGCGGCTGGCGACTTCCTGAGCCAATGCTTTTGACATGCCGGTCAGACCTGCCTTCGACGCCGCATAATTTGCCTGCCCGGGATTGCCGGTGGCACCAACGACAGAGGTAACCGTCACGATGCGGCCCCAGCGCGCCTTCATCATGCCGCGCAGGGACGCACGGGTCAGCCGAAACGCGGAGGTCAGATTGACATCAATGACCTGCTGCCATTCCTCGTCCTTCATGCGCATGGCCAGATTGTCCCGCGTCAGCCCGGCATTGTTGATCAGGATGTCAACGCTCCCCGCCGCTTCGATCGCGCCGGCAATCAACGCGTCGGGCGCGGCCGGATCTGACAGGTCTGCCGCTACCACATGACAGCGCGCGCCCAGTTCGGCGGCCAGCGCGTCAAGTTTTTCGGCCCGCGTCCCGCTGGCTACAATCGTTGCGCCGCGCTCATGCAACTGCCTGGCAATTGCGCCGCCGATGCCACCTGTTGCGCCTGTCACCAGCGCGGTTTTTCCTTCGAGCTCGAACATGTCGTCCTGTTTCCTCGTAACTGTCTGGGTTGTCTGATCGCCTAAAGGGTGGCGAGAAATTTCTCGATGTCTTCCGGCGTGCCAATTGTACGTCCGGTCAACTCACGGTCGATACGCCGGTTGAGACCGGTCAGAACCTTGCCGGCTCCCACCTCGCAAAGTTCGTCAACGCCGTGATCGCGCATGGCCAGCACGCATTCCCGCCAGCGGACCCGGCTTGTGACCTGTTCCACCAGAAGGTTCCGGATGTCATCGGGATCAGAGACAGGCTTGGCCGTCACATTGGCCACAACGGGCGGGTTGGGCGTGGTGATGTTTGCGGATGCCAGTGCGTAGGTCATGATATCGGCGGCCGGGTCGAGAAGTGAACAGTGAAACGGCGCGCTGACCGTCAACATCATCGCCTTTTTCGCGCCGCGTTCCTTGGCAATTTCGACCGCACGTTCCACCGCGTCGGTATCGCCGCTCACGACAACCTGACCATCGGAATTGTCATTGGCCACGTCACAGACCTGATCCTCTGCCGCATCTGCTGCCACAGCCTCAACCTCTTCAAGAGTGAGCCCGAGAATCGCGGCCATGGCGCCTTTACCGACTGGGACTGCCGCCTGCATCGCCTCTCCGCGGGTCTGGAGCAAACGCGCGGTCTCGCCAAGCGGAATGGCCCCCGCCGCCGCCAGCGCGGAATATTCGCCAAGGCTGTGACCCGCCACGAAAGACGCCACCTCTGAAACCTTGATGCCCCCTTCCAGTTCAAGCACCCGGATCACCGCCATACTGTGGGCCATCAGGGCCGGCTGGGTGTTCTCCGTCAGGGTGAGTTCTTCGATGGGCCCTTCGAACATGATCCGGCTGAGCCGTTTCTCAAGGGCGTCATCGACTTCCTCAAACACGAGTTTGGCCGCAGGAAAGGCTTTGCTCAGCGCCAGTCCCATGCCCACTTCTTGGCTCCCCTGTCCCGGAAAGACGAATGCACGACTCATTTTTGTAAATCCCCCTCAAAATCTCGTTGGCTCAGTCATATAGCCGGTGCCGTGGTGTCGCAAGATGCGGGAAGGAAGCGCTTGCGCCTGGCAAGGCATCTGGTGTATTCCCCGCGCCTCAAGCGGTGTGGGGAGAAATCCGCACCGCACTCCTTGCCGGTGACGCATTGGGCCCACCGGATATGACCGTGCAGCCGCGGCCCGTGAACGGGGCGATCGGCGGCGGTCAGCAAACAGCCAAAGGGAGTCGCATAACATGCCACTCTATGAACACGTCTTTATTGCGCGTCAGGATATTTCCGGCACGCAGGTCGATCAACTGATCGAAGCCTTTACCGGGGTTGTAGAAACCGGTGGCGGCAAGGTCATTGAGACCGAATCCTGGGGTCTTCGCAACCTCGCCTACCGGATCAAGAAGAACCGGAAGGGTCACTATGTGATGATGAATCTCGACGCTTCGTCGGACGTCGTCAACGAACTCGAACGCCAGCAGCGCATCCACGAAGATGTTCTTCGCTATCTGACCCTCCGGGTTGATGAGCATGAAGAAGGTCCCTCGGTCATGATGCAGGGCCGCAAGGAACGCGGCGCAGGCCGTGATGACGGCGACAGCACACCGGCCGCAGCGGCCACTTCGGAAGCGGCTACGCCTGAGGCAAAGCCTGCTGAAACGACTGCAGCAACCGATGCCGCACCGGCATCTGATTCCGACAGCGAAGGGGAGAAAGAATAATGTCTATGGGACCCCGTACTGGTGGTAGTGGCGGCGGTGGCGGCGGCGGCGGCGGCGCAGGTGGTCGACGCCCGTTCTTTCGTCGGCGCAAGACGTGTCCGTTCACCGGCTCAAATGCGCCGAAGATCGACTACAAGGACACCAAGCTGCTGACCCGATACGTCTCCGAGCGCGGAAAGATCGTGCCGAGCCGCATCACAGCCGTCTCGGCCAAGAAACAGCGTGAGCTGGCCCGTGCCATCAAGCGCTCGCGGTTTCTCGCCCTGATGCCTTACGTCCTCGACTGAGATCAGATGGCTTGACGGCCCGGCGGTCGTTCTAGTCCTGAGCATTGCAAGGCAGATGATGCAAGGCACAACCAGACACCTCGTTCTCACGCTTGCCGCTGGCGCGGCGGCGGCGCTGCTCTTTGCAGCACCGTTTGTGCTGGGACTGGGCGCTGCGGCACCCCTCACCCTGACCGGCATCCCGTTGATGGCAGCCGGTCTGGGCTTTGGTGTGCTTGCAGCCATAGGCGCCGGGCTCACGGGCCTGCTGGTGCTTTTCGGAATGGCTGTGCTTTTTGCGTTGAGTTCAGAACCTGTTGTTCTGTTCGCAGCTCTGTTTGTGATCCCGATCGTGTTTGCAGTTCAGCAGCTGCAGCGTTCGCGCACATCCTCGCTTGGTTATATTGAATGGCAACCGCCGCTCAATGTCATGGCGTGGTTGTTGGCGGGGGCGTTGCTGGTCATGATCGTCTTTGCGGCCATGGTGATCCGTGGCAATACGGATCTGCCGTTCCTCACCCGGTCCTTCCTGCAGCCTGTCGTTACAGGTCTGTTCCCGGAACTCGGGTTTCACCGCACACGATCACTTGTTGAAGTGCTGACACCGGTCTTTCCTGGTGCCGCCATAGCGGTCTGGCTGATCCTCCTTTCGGTGGCAACAGCTGGCGCACTTGCCTTGCTTCGCTTTTGGGGCGCATTGCAACGGCCATTGCCGCGCATGGAAGAACTGCGGGTTCCGCTCTGGATTCCGGCAGCATTCGGACTTGCAGTCGCTTTTGCGCTACTGGATCATGGCAATCTGGCTTATCTCGGCCAGAATGCGGCCATTGCGCTGCTCGTTCCCGTATTCCTTGCCGGAGCGGGAAGCTTTCACGCAATCGCACGACGGACGCCAATCTTTTTCGTAGTTATTGCCGTGTTTTACGGCTTTATGATCGTCTTCCCGCCCCTCATCGCAGTTGTTGCGCTGATTGGTGTGGCGGACCAAACCCTCGATCTTCGCCGGCGCATCGGATTCGATCCGACCGGCCAGGAGGTGTGACATGGAAGTAATTCTTCTCGAACGTATCGAAAAACTCGGCCAGATGGGTGACGTGGTCACCGTGAAGCCGGGCTATGCCCGCAATTTTCTGCTGCCGCAGAAAAAGGCCCTGCGCGCAAGCCAGGACAACAAGAGCCATTTCGAATCCCGGCGGGCTCAGCTTGAAGCTGAAAACCTCGAGCGTCGCAAGGACGCCGAAGCCGTGGCCGGCAAGCTCGGCGAACTGGATATCACCCTGATCCGTCAGGCTGGTGACAATGGCCAGCTCTACGGCTCGGTCAGCGGTCGTGATCTCGCAGACTCGGTGACCACAGCCGGTGTCACGGTATCCCGTGGCCAGGTCATGCTGGATCGCCCGATCAAGGAACTTGGTCTTCACGCGGTGCGCATCTCGTTGCATCCCGAAGTTCAGGTCGAGATCAGCGTGAACGTTGCCCGCACTGAAGATGAAGCACTGACCCAGCGTGAGCACGGCCAGTCCATCACGGAGATCTCCGAGGAAGCCGAAGCCGCCGAAGTTGCGGTTGCGCTCGCCGAAGAGGCCCTCGGCATGGCTGACGACAAGGGTGCGGAAGCTGCCGCCGTCGAAGATTTCGTCGAGGAAGACGTCGCCGAGCAAGTTGCCGAAGAAGCCGCCGAAAGCAGCGACGAAGCCAAAGCCTAGTCCGGATCCGGGCGCAAGCCCGGATTTAAATCCCTGTTTTGTCTTATCGGCAATATTTGCTAGCTTTTCCCCCGGCATCGTAATGTTTTGGCAATACGGGGGAAGCGATGCTTTTGGCACGATTTCTCGGCGCGGTGATAGATCAGGGTGATTTCACCCTGATCAACTCTCGCGGCAGAGCTTACAATTTCGGAAATGGTGCCGCACCGCGTGTCGCCATTCGCCTGCATGACCGTGCCACAGAGCGGCGGCTGCTGATCAATCCGCGTCTGGCGGCCGGTGAAGCCTATATGGACGGCACGCTGACGATCGAGGAAGGCACGCTGTTTGACCTGATCGATCTGATCGGGCGCAACATCGAAATCTTCGAACGGCACTGGTTCTCTGATTTTTCGGCCAGTCTGAGCCGCACGTTCCGATACCTTCAGCAATACAATCCGGTCGGCAAGGCACAGAAGAACGTCGCCCATCATTATGACCTGTCCGATGATCTCTATGATCTGTTTCTCGACAGTGACCGGCAGTATTCCTGCGCCTATTTCGACGGCTCACACGATGACCTCGATCGCGCCCAGATGGACAAGAAACGGCATATTGCGGCCAAGCTCCTGCTCAACGAACCGGGCCTGAAGGTTCTCGACATTGGTTCGGGCTGGGGCGGCATGGGGCTCTACCTGGCACAGGAAACCGGGGCTGATGTCACCGGCGTTACCCTTTCCACCCAGCAGCATAAGGTCAGCGAGAAGCGCGCGGCCGATCTGGGTCTGTCCGACCGGGTCCGCTTCAAGCTGCAGGATTACCGAGACGAAACCACAGCCTATGACCGTATCGTCTCGGTGGGCATGTTCGAGCATGTCGGCGCGGTGCACTATCTCGAGTACTTCGAGAAGGCGCGCGATCTCCTCAAAGATGACGGGGTCTTTCTGCTACATTCGATCGGACGCATGGAACCGCCGGGTGTCACGAACCCCTGGCTGCGCAAGTATATTTTCCCCGGCGGCTATACCCCCGCGCTGTCCGAAACCCTTGCTGCCATCGAAAAGGCGGGGCTTTGGGTGACGGATATCGAGATTCTGCGCCTGCACTATGCAGACACCCTGCGTCACTGGTACGACCGCTTCATGGCCCAGCGGGAAAAGGCGCTGGAACTTTACGATGAGCGCTTCTGCCGGATGTGGGAGTTCTATCTGATCGGATGCGAAATTTCATTTCGCCGGATGGGCCAGATGGTCTTCCAGATCCAGATCGCAAAGCGGCAGGATGCTGTCCCCCTGACGCGAGACTATATTCGCGACTGGGAACAAGGCGTTTCTGTAGGCGCCAGCAAGGCCGCCGAATAACCCAAGACGGCACCGTTCATTACGGTGCGGAGATCCCGTTGACCCAGATTTACGTTGATGCCGACGCCTGCCCGGTGAAGGACGAAATCGTCCGCGTTGCCGAACGACACCAGATCCATGTCCAGCTTGTCAGCAACAGCGGCATGTTCGGCTTTCACGGCCATCCGCTGGTGACCCAGACGCTTGTCAGCGACGGGGCCGATGTGGCCGATGACTGGATTGCCGACCGTATCGGACCGGGCGACATCGTGGTCACCCAGGACATCCCGCTCGCGGATCGTTGCATCAAGAAGGACGCACGCGCAATCCGCCCCAACGGCAAACTCCTCGACAAGGATTCCATCGGCATGACGCTGGCCACCCGGGACCTGATGACCGATCTTCGCTCTGCCGGGGAAATCACCGGCGGCCCGCGTGCCTTCTCGAAAGCGGACCGCTCGAACTTCCTGCAAATGCTGGAAACCCAGGTGCAGGCATCACTGCGCGGATAATTTGCCTTCGGTATCGGCAAAACCTGACCTACGATCCGCACCGAAGGTCATCCAGAGGCAAAAGATCCAAGCCCAGCTCGATAGCTGTCACCCGGCTGTGTTAACGCCGCGGGGCGATTGCTGATCAGATGACTTGATCAACTCCGACTTTGCGTCGGTCATGCGATGGTCAAAAACCTTTCAACGCGCTTCAGGATACCTGGATTTCTCAGTGAATCCGGTAATTTTGCATAATTTGCATACCTGCCATGCTGTGTACTACACGCGAAAAGATGGTGAATTCATCACAGAGGTGTGATTAACTTTCTACCTGCGCATGAGCATTTATGCGCCCCGACAGCCAGAGAATATCGAATAAAAGCGGCTGTTGATCAGAATTGTTTTTGTAATTCAATCTGTTAATGGGGAGGAACCGTGGCACACGCATTTCGAAACACTTCGGCATTGGCACTCATTGCTGCGCTCGGCATCATCGGCTCGGCTCCTGTGCTTGCACAGGAAGACCCGGTCGCGCAGCGCGCGATCGATGGTGCCCGCGCCTATATGAAGAAAAACAACCTGGAAGAGGTCAAACTCGACGTTCTTCTCAACTCGTTGTACCGCAATTCATTCCCGGACTTCGCGGCTGAATGGAAGGAACTGACAGGGGTCGAACTCGTCTCAGAGCCGCTGGGCTATACCGACATTCCAAGCAAGGTAATGGGTGAATCCGTCGCGAAGACTGGTGCTTTCGACATCTTCAACGATTTCCCATACACCCAGCCAGATGCGGCAAGTGCCGGGGTCCTGAAACCACTCGACGAATATGCCGCGAAATACAAGCCTGACTTCTCCGGGATTCCCGACGCTTTCGTTGCGCAGCAATATTATAACGGGAAACAGTACAGTTTCGTGCTCGATGGCGATCACATCATGCTGGTCCTGCGCAAGGACATCGTTGAAAACCCTGCGGCGCGCGCCGAATTTCAGGCAGCAACAGGCAAGGAACTCGGTTGCCCTGCCACGATGGCGGATTGGGAGGAACAGGCGAAGTTCTTCCACACCAAGGCTGGCGAGACCCGGTGGGGCATAACCTTCGAACAGCCGCTGTACGGCGCCATGGGTTACCGCTCGGTCAACTTTACGCACCGTCACTTCCCCGCCTACTTTGGCGGGTTACTTTTCGACGCCGACATGAACCCGAAGATCAACACGCCGCAGGGAATCGCGGCCATCAAGGCGCTGTCCTCGATTGTCCAGTACATGCCCGAAGATATTCAGGGCTGGGGTACGCCACAGATTTATCCATTCTGGGGCAGCGGACAGGCCTATTCGGTGATGTCGTTCCCGTCGATCTTCGGTTTCGGAAACGCCAATCCCGACAGCAAGGTCAAGGGCAATCAGCTTCCCTGCGTCATCCCCGCCACGAATGCCGGCGGCGAACCGGTCCGGCGGGCTGCCGAAGCGGCAGGCACCAGCTACATGGTCAACGCCTACAGCGACCACCCCGAGTTGTCTTATCTCTTCATCCAGTGGCTCACGAGCCCCTCTGTCGGTAATCGCGCCATCGCGCACCCGAAGGGCTTCTGGGATCCGTTCCGCACACAAAACCTCGGTGATGCGGGCATTGAGAACAAGTTCTCCAGAGAGTTCCTCGAAGCCACGCTCGAGAACGCCGAGTTCACAACGTCGCTGCTCTATATCGAGGGTCACTACGAGTACATGAAGATTCTCGACAACCATCTCGCTGACGTCATGAACGGCAACACCACCGCCGAGGAAGCAGCCGAAGACATTGAGGACGGCTGGAACGATGTCACCGAAGACATCGGTCGTGACAACCAGGTCAGGGTCTGGCGCCAGGGCGTCGAAGCCGGTCTGTACGTCGACAAGTTCTAAAAGCCCGCTCTCGAACCGAGCGCGCCGGCGCTGGAGCAAGAGTTCCAGCGCCGGGCCTCACCTCATTACCGCTGCCCACGGATGATGCCATGACGGATGCAACCCTCAACGGTACCGGTGGACCGGCACGACAGGGGCCGAGGATGCGCTTGCGGGCGTGGCTCGGCCAGGAACGTGTGTTCCGCTGGATTCCCTTCGTTCTTGTCGAAGGTGTTTTCCTGCTGGTCATCATCATTCCGTTCCTGCTGACGATCTACATCAGCTTCCTGCGCTGGCGGGCAAATCGCCCCTTCGAGCAGGCCTACCTCTCCGGTTTCCGAAACTACGAGCAAGTGCTGACCAACGAGGGGTTCTGGCTTTCGCTGGGGCGGACCTTCTATTTCGCCGGGGCCGCTGTGACCTTCGAGCTCATCGTGGGCTTCCTGCTGGCCATGGCGGTTCACCGCGTCGTACGCGGCCGACGCATCTACATCACGCTGTTCCTGATCCCGATGATGCTGGTGCCGGTCGTCGCCGGCTACAACTTCTCAATGATCTATCTCGACAGCGGCCCGCTCAACCAGTTGCTGTCGCCCATCACCACCGCGCTCGGCTTCGATCCCCGAATTCGCTGGCTGTCGGACCCAACGGCGGCACAACTTGCCATCATCTTCGCCGACATCTGGCAGTGGACGTCTTTGACATTCCTGATCTTCCTGTCGGGTTTCTCCGCGCTGCCCCCGCAACTGATCAACGCGGCGCGGATCATGGGGGCAAACAGGCGCCAGATCTTTTTCTGGGTTGAACTGCCGTTGTTGAAGCCGGCGATTGTCATCGCGATTGTGATCCGCTCGATGGAAGCACTGAAGATGTTTGACCCCATCGTCATGCTGACCTTCGGCGGACCCGGCACATCGACCCAGACCATCGCCCACTATCTGTGGGAACAGGTCTGGATGTTCAACAAGTTCAGCTTCGGCGCCGCCGCATCGGTCCTAGTGCTGATCATGTTCTCGGTGCTGATCTTCACCGGGATATGGCTCCTGATCCGGCAGTCCGACCAGGTCGAGAATCAACAACTCAACACGGGGAGTGACCGGTGACCGACGACATCTACAAGCCGTCTGCTGACGCCGTCGCCAAGCGTCACAAGGCCCGGTTCGACAAACGCGTCATCGTGCGCCACGCGTTCCTGATTGCCTGGGCCCTGGTTGTCATGTTCCCGATCTACTGGATGCTGCAGACATCCTTCAAGGATTCCGGTGAGTGGGTGACATGGCCGCCGCACTGGGTACCGCATGAACCGACGCTGAAGAACTACGAGCAAATATTCACCTTTAACGTGCAGCAGGCCGGGGTCGCACGCGACGCGACCGAGCAGCCATTCAACATCTGGGGTTCGCTTGCGGATTCGCTGATCATCTGCACCTTCTCGTCGTTGATCGCGCTACTTCTCGGCACCTTCCTCGCGTATTCGATCTCGCGCTTTAACGTTGGTGGCAAACGCTTCCGCCATTCCGTGCTGATGATCCGGATGATCCCGCCGATCGTCATTGCCATCCCGGTACTGATGTATTTCGCGGTGATCATTCCATTCGCCACCGAATCCGTCTTCGGCACACGAATAAGTCTTTTCGATACGCGCATCGGCGTGATCATGCTGTACATCGCGATCTCACTGCCTTTCGTGATCTGGATGATGCTCGCCTTCATCGACGAGGTGCCCTACACGGTTGAACACGCGGCGCGCATCATGGGTGCAAGCCGAATGTATACGATCCGCAAGATCGTCCTGCCGCTCGTTGCGTCGGGCATGGTGGTGACCTTCCTGTTCATCTTCATCTTGAACTGGGCGGAGTTCCTGCTCGCGCTGACGCTGACGCATCCGGATGTCTCAACGCTTCCGGTGCTGCTGAACAAGTTCCAGAGCGCTTCGGAAGGACGCCTCTATGGCCCGCAGGCGGCCATCGGTACGGTCATCACCATCCCGGTGGTGATCATGGGAATTCTCATCCAGAAGCATCTGGTTAAGGGCTTCAGTTTCGGAATGATGCGCCGCTAGCCGGCACGGAGGGAAAATCGTGGCACGTATTGTCCTCAAGGATCTGGTCAAGGAGTTCGGTCTGTTCAGGGCCGTGAAAGGTATCAATCTCGACATCCAGGATGGTGAATTCCTGATCATGGTTGGCCCGTCGGGCTGCGGAAAGACGACGACGCTCAATATGATCTCAGGTCTTGTGCCACCAACCAGTGGATCGATCACCATCGGCGACAAGGACGTCACGTTCATGGAGCCGGGGGAACGCGGGCTGGGAATGATGTTCCAGGATCTCGCATTGTTTCCGCATATGACCGTGTTTGAGAACGTGGCCTTTGGCCTGCGCGTGAAGGATACACCCGAAAGCGAAATCAAGGAGCGCGTTCACAAGGCGGCAGACGCAATGCATATCACGCCGCTGCTCTCCAAGCGCCCCGGACAATGCTCGGGTGGTGAAGCACAGCGTGTTGCGCTGGCCCGAACGCTTGTGACCAATCCCGAAGTTTATCTGATGGATGAGCCCCTCTCGAGCCTCGATGCCAAGCTGCGTATCGACATGCGCACCGAACTGAAGGGATTGCACAAAAGACTGAAGGGTACCTTTGTCTATGTGACCCACGATCAAGCCGAGGCGATGACCATGGCGGATCGGATCGTGGTTATCAATGGCGGGCGCATCGAACAACTTGGCGAGCCGCTGGAAATCTATCGAAAGCCTGCCACACGTTTTGTTGCGGGGTTTTTCGGTATGCCGACCATGAACTTTCTGGAGGGCGAAGTTGCAGCCGCAGATGGCGGCCCACTTTTCACCAACGCCGCGATCCGCGTCCCGCTCGACGCCACGACACCGGCAAGCCTCGCCGGCCGCAAAGTGGTTCTTGGCGTCCGGTCGGAGCATGTCGAAACCGGTACGGGGACCAACTCCGGCGAGGTGCGACTGATTGAACCACTCGGCGATGCCTCGCTGGTGTTCTTCGAATTCGGTGACGCCACGCGGCTGGTCGCGAAGGTCGATCCCGACCTCGAATTCAAGTCGAATGACAAGCTGACCTTCGAGTTCGACCCCGGGAATTGTCACCTTTTCGACACAGAATCAGGTGTTCGGTTGAACTGAGGCGATCGCGACCTGATGACCGATCTTCGCTCTGCCGGGAACGTCACCAGACAATGACTGTTCGTGGTCAGTCGATGGTCACCACCACCGAGCCGACCTGGCGTCCTGCTTCCACCGTCTCATGGGCGGTTGCGATGTCGTCGAGCGGATATTCGGCAGCAACCCGATTGGTCAGGCGCCCCTCGGCCATCCAGCGGGAGATATCGGCCACGCTCTGCTGCTTGAAGGCTTCGGGCATCGTGAAGCAGCCGATGATGTGCAGCGTGGGTGACTTCATCAGGACCGGATAGAACGGAAACGGCACCACCGGGGACGCCATCGATGCATAGGCTGCAATCACGGCGCCGGTTTTGAGGATTTTGGCCGTGATCCCCATATTGCCGCCCAGCTCAACCTCGACAACACGGTCCACACCCTTGCCGCCCGTGATCTCCAGAACCCGTTCGGCGACGTCTTCAGTCTTGTAGTTGATCGTATGGGTTGCCCCGTCTTCCCGGGCCCTTGCCGCCTTCTCGTCCGAACTGACCGTCCCGATCACCGTGGCGCCACCATTGCGGGCCATCTGAACGGCATAGTTTCCCACCGCACCTGCCGCACCGGTCACCAGGATTGTCTGGCCGTCCACCGGGCCATCCCGATACACCGCCGCATGGGCGGTCATCGCCGGAATACCCAGACAGGCCCCCTCGGCAAAACTCTGGGACTCGGGCAACGGGTTGGCGCGTGTGGAATGCACTGCGAGAAACTCGGCGGCTGTTCCCTCGGCCCGACCGAGATTGCCCTCAAAGAGCCAGACCCGCGCGCCCACACGCCCGGGATCGACACCTGCGCCCACAGCTTCGATAACGCCCGCACCATCAAAATGGGGGATCATGCGGTCGCCTCGCATGGGCCAACGCCCGCCGTCACGACCCTTCACATCGAGCGGATTGATGCCCGAAGCGTGAACCCGCACCAGGACCTGCCCGTCAGCGGCGCTCGGCGTATCGATTTCACCGATTTTCAGAACGTCCCTGGCTGGACCGAATTTTTCATACCAAGCTGCGCGCATTTTGTGTTCCCCCGGAGTTAAACGCCTGATTTCTGACAATATAGTCCTGCACAAGAATAGGGAACGTCGGTGTCCAGCGATCTGGTCGCGCGGAATTCCTGCCATGCAAGGGGAAATAAATCGGGCTTACCCCCATGTTTCAACAGACTCACCGACAACGGCTAAACTCTTTGCGGCGCATAGCCTCTAGGGTGCGCCCATGAGCACAAGCGATATGACTGACCACATGGCAAACTCACCGGCGAACGTCACGCCCCTGCACGGGGATGGAGATGGGCCAGGATTCCGTTCGCCACCCCATAATTTCGAAGCCGAAATGGCGCTGTTGGGCGCGATTCTGGTCAACAACCGCTCCTTTGAGCGGGTGCAGGAATTCCTGTTCGCCGAACATTTCGCAGACCCGGCCCATGCCCGTGTCTATGAAGCCTGCGCCCATCTGATCGAGCGCGGCCAGATTGCCGACCCGGTGACCTTGAAGAATTATTTCAAGGATGACGAGGACCTGAAGGCAATCGGCGGTCAGGGCTATATCGCCGAACTTGCCAATTCGGTCATCACGATCCAGAACGCTGGCGATCTGGGCAAGGAAGTCTATGACTGCTTCTTGCGCCGCGAGCTGATCGAAATCGGGGATCAGGTCGTCAATGCGGCCTATGAGTATGAACTCGACTCTCCGGCCCCCCAGCAGATCGAACGCGCCGAAGAAATGCTCTTCCAGCTTGCCGAACAGGGCTCGGCTGAAACCGGTTTCCGCGATTTCAAGAGCGCGGTCACCGGTGCCATTGACATGGCCGCCGCCGCCTACAAGCGAGATGGCGAACTCGTCGGCGTTCCGACGGGCTTCACCGATGTCGACAAGCTGCTCGGCGGCCTGCACGAATCCGATCTTGTGATCATCGCCGGGCGGCCTTCGATGGGCAAAACCGCGTTCGCGACCAACATCGCGTACAACGCTGCCTCCTCCAAGAAACTGGTGGAAGGCCCCGATGGCACGGATATCGAGCAGAGCGAGAGTGTCGCTTTTTTCTCGTTGGAAATGTCAGCCGAACAACTGGCCACACGTATCCTGTCAGAACAGGCCCATGTGCGCTCGGATGCAATCCGGCGTGGTGACGTCCGTGAGGAAGAATACAACCGGGTCTTCGCCGTGGCGCAGGCCCTGCATGGCCTGAAACTCTTCATTGATGACACCCCGGCCCTGACGATCTCGCAGATTCGCACCCGTTCCCGGCGGCTCAAGCGGCAGCACGGCCTGAGCCTGATCATCATCGATTACCTGCAGCTCGTGAACCCGCCGGCCAACAGCCGGGGCGAAAACCGCGTGCAGGAAGTCTCCCAGATCACCCGGGGGCTGAAGGCGCTCGCCAAGGAATTGAATGTTCCCGTGATCGCGCTCAGCCAGCTGTCCCGTGCGGTCGAGCAGCGCGAGGACAAACGCCCGCAACTGTCCGACCTTCGCGAATCGGGATCGATCGAGCAGGACGCCGACGTTGTCTCGTTCATCTATCGCGAGGAATACTACAAGGAGCGCGAGCGCCCCACGCCGCGCGACAACGAAAAGCAGGACACCTATCTGGAGCGTGAAACCCGCTTCAACGAGTTGCTCGAGCAGTGTCGCAACAAGGCCGAAGTGATTGTCGCCAAACAGCGCCATGGCCCTATCGGGACCGTGACCCTCCAGTTCAACGGCGATTTCACCCAGTTCTCGGACCTCCAGGCCGACACCTACCTGCCCGAGGAACGGTTCTAGCGCTTTGGCCGCGGCCGATATCCATATCCCCGGCGATGCCGGGGCAACGCTCGTGGTGGATCTCGACGCGATTGTGGAAAATTTTCGACTGATCCAGACCACCTGCCCCGGCGCCGAAGTCGGGGCCTCGGTCAAGGCGGATGCCTATGGTCTGGGGCTGGCACCGGTCACACGGGCCCTGTTCCAGTCCGGCTGCCATGCCTTCTTCGTTGCCACCCCCGGCGAGGGCGCAGAACTGCGCAGCATCCTGCCCGAGGCCCAGATCATCGTGCTGAACGGCCCCATGCGCGGCCAGACAGAGATATTCGTGGCGTCAAGGCTTTGCCCGGTGCTCAACAGCCTGGAGCAAATCACGGCCTGGCAAGACGGCGTCGGCGCCCACGCGTTTGATATCCCGGCCTGGCTGCATGTCGATACCGGCATGAACCGGCTTGGGCTGGGTGAAACCGAATTGGCAGCGCTGCTTGCAGACCCCGAACGCCTGCGCGGTGTCACGCTTTCAACGATCATGAGCCATCTGGCCTGCGGTGACACACCCGATCACCCCATGAATGCCGCACAGCTGGCGCGTTTCATCGCAATACGGCATCGGGTTGAAGCCCAGTCAGGACCGCTACGGGCGAGCCTCGCCAATTCGCCTGGGGTGTTTCTGGGACCCGAATTCCACTTTGATCTTGTGCGCCCCGGCGCTGCTCTCTATGGCTTGGCACCGAGTCTTCAGCGCCCCAACCCCATGCATCAAGTGGTTGAAATGCAAGCAAAAATCCTGCAGGTCCGCGACGTTGACACCCCCATGACCGTTGGATACGGTGCCGCGCATCACGTTGAAAAACCCGCGCGGATCGCAACCATTGCCGCAGGATATGCCGACGGGTATCCACGCGCGGCGGCAGGTAACACAGGCGACACCATGCATGTTCATATCGCCGGTCACGACGTTCCCCTGTGCGGGCGGGTTTCAATGGACCTTTTGACCATTGATGTAAGCGCGGTTCCCGAAGAGCTGACACGCCCGGGCCAGACGGTGGAACTGCTCGGGGCCCATATCTCGGCGGATGATCTCGCCACCGCGAGCGGCACAATCGGTTATGAAGTGCTGGCGCGTCTGGGACACCGGTCGCACCGCGTCTACAAGGGAGGGCAGGTCTGACCATGCGGCTTCTTCGTGCAATCGGACGCGGCACAATCGCCGTTTTTGCAACAATCGGCCGGATTTCGGTCTTTGCCGGTAACGGCCTGTATCACTGCGTCACCCCGCCGTTTTATCCGCGCATCATCCTGCGGCAGATGATCGAGATCGGCTATTACTCGCTGCCGGTGGTCGGATTGACTGCGATCTTCACAGGCATGGTGCTTGCCCTGCAAAGCTACAGCGGCTTTGCGTTTGCCGGGGAAGCCGCTATCGCCAATGTGGTCGTCTGGGGCATCACCCGTGAGCTCGGCCCCGTGCTGGCCGGCCTGATGGTAGCCGGCCGTATCGGCGCGGCCATGGCGGCCGAAATCGGGACCATGCGGGTGACCGAACAGATCGACGCCCTGACCACCCTGTCCACAAACCCCTTCAAGTATCTGGTCGCCCCACGCCTGATCGCGGCGGTGGCGATGCTTCCGTTGCTGGTACTGGTGGCCGATGTCATTGGTGTGCTGGGTGGCTTCATCGTGTCGGTTTACGATTTCGGCTTCAACCCGACGACCTATCTGAAAAGCACATGGACCAGCCTCGACACATCCGGGTTTGTCTCCGGCCTCGTCAAGGCCGCCGTCTTTGGCTTCCTTGTGGCGCTGATGGGCACCTATCACGGCTACAATTCCAAGGGCGGCGCACAAGGTGTTGGCCAGGCCACCACCAACGCCGTCGTCTCCGCGTCCATCCTGCTGCTGCTGTTCAACTTCATCATCACCGCGCTGTTCTTTGCCGCATGACCGACCTGCAACCCCAGGCGAAGATCGAAGTCCGGGATCTCTGCAAATCCTTCGGGTCGAAACATGTCCTGCGGGGGCTGAACCTCACCATCGAGGCGGGAACATCCCTGGCCGTCATCGGGGGGTCGGGGACCGGCAAATCGGTCCTCATCAAGAACATCATCGGCCTGATGGAGCCCGATTCAGGGTCCATTCTGATCGATGGCGAAGATGTTGTCGGCATGAGCCCGACCGAACGTGAGCGGGTGACCCGCAAGTTCGGGATGCTGTTTCAGGGGGCCGCCCTGTTCGACAGCTTGACGGTCTGGGAGAATATTGCCTTCGGGCTGATTCAGAGCCAGGGCATGAAACGCCGGGCCGCACGAGAGGCTGCCCTGGAAGCGATGATCCAGGTGGGTCTGGATACCGATATCGCGGACCGGTCACCCGCCGAACTTTCCGGCGGCATGCAGAAACGCGCCGGTCTGGCACGCGCCATTGCCACAAAGCCGGAAATCCTGTTTTTCGATGAACCCACCACCGGTCTCGATCCGATCATGGGCAGCGTCATCGACAATCTGATCGTCAAATCTGTTCGTGAACTGGGCGCAACCGCGCTGTCCATCACACATGACATGGCAAGCGCCCGACGAATCGCCGACAATATTGCAATGATCTATGAGGGTCGGATTGTCTGGCACGGGCCAGTCGCTGAAATCGATCACTCCGGGAACGACATGCTCGACCAATTCATTCATGGGCGCTCTGACGGGCCGATCCAACTGCGAGTCACAGGCTGACCATGGCGCGCACGGCCAATCGATTCGTCTGCCAGTCCTGTGGCTCCGTCCACGGTAAATGGTCGGGGCGTTGCGATTCCTGCAACGAATGGAACTCGATCGTCGAGGAATCATCCGAAGCCATCGTGCCCAAAGGCGTGACAAAGGCCGGCGGCAAGGCGGTCGCCTTTACCTCACTTGATGGCGCGCCGGAAAACCGCGAGCGGCGCCTGACCGGACTGAAAGAGCTCGACCGGGTCTGTGGCGGCGGGTTTGTTCCGGGATCTGCGCTTCTGGTCGGTGGTGATCCGGGTATCGGAAAGTCCACACTTCTGCTGCAGGCGGCAGCCCTGCTCGCGCGCGCCGGTGTGTCGGTGGCCTATATCTCCGGTGAGGAAGCCGTGGACCAGATCCGTCTTCGTGCGGCGCGCCTCGGGCTGGCCGATGCACCTGTTTCACTCGCCGCGGCGACGAATATCCGCGACATCCTTGCCGCGCTGGATTCGGCCGACGCAGCGGAAGTCGCGATCATCGATTCGATCCAGACCATGTATGTGGACACGCTGGATTCCGCCCCGGGGACCGTCTCTCAGGTCCGCACCTGTGCCCAGGAACTGATCCGGGTCGCCAAGCGGCGCGGACAGACCATGATCCTGGTCGGGCATGTCACCAAGGAAGGCACCATCGCCGGGCCGCGTGTCCTCGAACACATGGTGGATGCAGTCCTCTATTTTGAAGGTGAGCGCGCCAACCAGTTCCGCCTGCTGCGGGCCGTCAAGAACCGCTTCGGAGCCACCGACGAAATCGGTGTCTTCGAGATGACTGATGCCGGACTTGCAGAAGTGTCCAACCCGTCTGAACTATTCCTGGCAGGCCACAGCGACACCATCAGCGGCTCGGCAGTGTTTGCGGGGATTGAGGGCACACGCCCGGTTCTGGTTGAAATTCAGGCCCTCGTCGCCCCGACAGCACTTGGAACGGCACGGCGTGCCGTGGTCGGCTGGGATTCCGGGCGGCTGGCGATGATCATCGCGGTGCTCCAGACCCGCTGCGGCCTCAATCTCGGCTCCCATGATGTCTACCTGAATGTCGCCGGTGGGTTGCGGATCAGCGAACCCGGCGCGGACCTCGCGGTAGCGGCAGCCCTTGTCTCGGCACATCTCGAACAGCCCCTTCCGCCACGAACGGTGGTGTTCGGCGAAGTCGGGCTCGGTGGCGAGGTGCGCGGCGTGGGACAGCCTGATGCACGGTTGCGCGAAGCAGCAAGCCTCGGCTTTGAACGGGCCTTGATCCCCGTACGCAGCAAAAAGGGCAAGAAAACCACCGGTGATCTGAAGATCGCAGAGATTTCGGAATTGCGTGACCTGTTCACCCATTTCGATGTACCCAGCAAACCCAAAGCAATCGCAACGGCGTAACCATGGAAATTGCAGGTTTCAGCGGCTTTGATATCGGCGTTCTGGCAATCGTCTTCCTCGGCGCATTGTTCGGACTGGTCACGGGATTCGTGCGCGGCGGATTGTTTGTCGCCTCCTGGATCGGGGCCGGACTGATCACCATCTACGGCTTCGAAACGGTCACGCCTTTTGCTGCCCAGTACATTCAGCCGGTCTGGCTGTCCGAACTGATCGCGGGCGCGGTGCTTTTCATCCTTGCCCTGATTGTGTTGCACCTGATCAGCCACATGCTCAGCGGCTGGGTCCGCTCGGGACGGCTGAACGCGCTCGATCGCTCGCTGGGCCTGCTGGCCGGGCTGGTGGCCTCTATTCTGGTGATCTGCGTGGCATTCCTGTTCATGAGCGACGTCTGGGGAGATGATGCCCCGGAATGGGTCGAGAGCGCGCGCACCCGTCCTTCAGTCGAACGCGGGGCCATTCTCGTCCGGGACCTGCTTCCCGAAAACCTGATCGGGCAGACCGGTGCGGCTCTCGAACGCGCCCAGCAGCGGGCCAATGACGTCGATGCGGCCCGTGAAGCGCTCGACAAATTGACACGCCCGCCCGAAACCTCTGCGCCGCCCGCCCAAGAAGGCTATAAGGACGGCGTGCGCCAAGGCATTGAAGATCTGATCCGGGAAAACCAGTGACAGAAAACCTGACAACCCACCCGTTCCAGCCGTCCCACGATCCGGACAAGTTCCACGAAGAGTGTGGTGTGTTCGGTGTGTACGGGAGCGAAGACGCCGCCGCGCTGACTGCGCTGGGCCTCCATGCGTTGCAGCATCGCGGCCAGGAAGCCGCCGGCATCGTGTCCTATGACGGAAAGCGCTTCCATCCCCACCGTGCGATGGGGCTTGTGGGGGACATCTTCGGCAATCGTGAAGTGATCGAGACCATGCCGGGTGACTCCGCCATCGGGCACAATCGCTACTCCACAGCCGGTGAGACGGTCCTGCGCAATGTGCAGCCGCTTTATGCAGATTACAGCTTCGGCGGATTGGCGCTTGCCCATAACGGCAATCTGACCAATGCCCGCAAGCTGCGCCGCGAACTGGTTCAGACCGGTTCGCTGTTTCAGTCGACCATGGATACCGAAGTCATCCAGCACCTGATCGCGACAAGTCGTGAAACCCGGTTGCTGGACCGCTTCATCGCGGCGTTGCGTGCAATTGACGGGGCCTATTCGCTGGTCGCCCTGTCGCGCCGCAAGATGATCGGTGCGCGCGACCCGCTCGGCGTGCGCCCGCTTGTCCTGGGGCAGATCGGGGATGCCTGGATCCTGGCGTCCGAAACCTGCGCGCTGGACATTATCGGAGCCACCTATGTCCGCGATATCGAACCGGGCGAACTTATCGTGATCGATGAAGACGGTCTGCACTCCTACAAGCCCTCTCCGCCTGCGCGCAAACGCCTTTGCATCTTTGAGTACATCTATTTCGCACGGCCCGATTCCGATGTCGATGGCAAGAATGTCTACGAAGCCCGCAAGAGCATCGGCGCCGAACTCGCGCGCGAAAGCCATATCGATGCCGATCTGGTCATCCCGGTGCCCGACAGCGGCGTCCCCGCAGCCATCGGTTATGCGGCAGAAGCGGGCATCCCGTTCGAGCTTGGCCTGATCCGCAACCATTATGTGGGCCGAACCTTCATCGAACCGACCGATGAAATCCGTCACCTTGGCGTCCGCCTCAAGCACAACGCCAATCGCGGGCAGCTTGCAGGCAAGCGCGTGATTCTCGTCGATGACAGCATCGTGCGCGGCACGACATCCAAGAAGATTGTCGAAATGGTCCGCAGCGCGGGTGCGCGGGAGGTTCATGTCCGCATCTCCAGCCCGCCGACTCGCGGGCCGTGCTTTTACGGCATCGACACTCCCGAAGCCTCGCAGCTTCTCGCGGCAAACCACGAGGTCGATGAAATCCGCAAGCTGATCGGTGCCGACAGCCTGTCCTATATCAGCATTGACGGCCTGTACCGGGCGATGGGCGAAGCGGGACGAAACAACGAAGCCCCGCAATATTGCGACGCCTGCTTCAGCGGAGATTACCCCATCGCGCTGACCGATATGGAACACGCCGACGACGTGACCCAGATGTCACTTCTTGCCGAACTGGCCTGACAAACAGCAGAGCAAAGCCATGAGCGATCAAGGTATCCTGACGGGCCGCGTCGCCCTCATAACCGGTGCATCACGCGGTATTGGACGGGCAGTGGCCCTGCGATTCGCCGCAGAAGGCGCGCATGTGGTTCTGATTGCGCGCACGGTTGGCGGACTGGAAGAAGTGGATGACGCGATCAAGGCGGCCGGTGGTCAGGCAACGCTCGTGCCCTGTGATCTGACCGACTTCGAGGCCGTCGATACGCTTGGACCGGTGCTGCTCGAACGGTTCGACAAGCTCGATATTTTCGTCGGCAATGCCGGCGCCCTTGGAGAGATGACTCCCCTCACCCATTACGACCCAAAGGCATGGCATGAGGTTTTCGATGTCAATGTGCATGCCAACTGGCGCCTGATCCGGACGCTGGAGCCCCTGTTACGGCGCTCGGATGCCGGAAGGGCCATTTTGGTCACCAGTGGTGCGGCAGCCAACCCGCGCGCCTTCTGGGGCGCTTATGCGGTCACGAAGGCCGCGGTTGAGGCTCTGGCCAAGGTCTGGGCTTCGGAACTGGAGAACACCAGCGTCCGCGTCAATATCCTCAATCCCGGTGCAACACGGACCGGGATGCGCGCGGCAGCATTTCCCGGTGAAGACCCCGAATCCCTGAAAACACCCGAAGACATCGCGGGCAAGTTTGTCGAATTGGCAAGCCCCGCCTGGACCGGGCACGGCGAACTCATCGATCTCGCCTGACGTCTCAGCGCCTCAGCGTTTCTTGCTGTGATAGGGGTTGTCGCTCTTCCGGGTCTGGATCCGGATGGGCGTACCTTCAAGCTTGAACTGCTCCCGGAAACTGTTTTCCAGATAGCGGAGATAGCTTGTCGGCAGATCTTCGGGTCGATTTCCGAACAGCACGACGGTCGGCGGGCGTGCTTTGGCCTGCGTGACATAGCGCAGCCGGATCGGGCGCTTGTTGGCGGCCAAAGGCGGTGGATGGCGCTCGATTGCACCATTGAGCCAGTCGTTCAGCCCCGCCGTCGGGACACGCGTATTCCAGTGCTTGTAGGCCGACAGAACCGCCGGCATCAGCCGCTCCAGACCACGACCGGTCTCTGCCGAAAGCGTCACGATCTGCGTCCCGGCGCCCTGGGGCAACGAAATTTCCATCCGGTCCCGGAGCACGCGAAGAGCCGCAGCCCCATCGGTCACGAGGTCCCATTTGTTCACCACGATAACGAAGGCGCGCCCCTCCTCGATAACATGGCGCGCAATGGCCAGATCCTGCTTCTCGAGCATCTGATCTGAATCGAGGACCAGCGCCACGACATGGGCATACTGGATCGCGTTCAAAGAGTTACCGACCGAGAGCTTCTCGAGCTTCTCCTCGATCCGCGCGCGGCGGCGCATACCCGCTGTATCCACCAGCGCAATCCGGTGCCCGTCGAATTCCCACTCGATCGATATGGCATCCCGCGTGATCCCGGCCTCCGGGCCGGTCAGCATGCGGTCATTGCCCAACAGCGCATTGATGAGGGTCGATTTGCCGACATTCGGGCGGCCCACGATTGCCAGTTGCAATGCCTTCTCGTCGAAGTCCTGCTCTTTGTCGTTATTCCATTCGTCTGCCGGATCGGGGGACACAGCCGCGATTGGGTCATAGAGCAGATGAATGCCTTCGCCATGTTCGGCAGAAATGGCGATCGGCTCACCCAGTCCAAGTGAATAGGATTCCAGATAACCGCTTTCGCCCGCACGGCCCTCGCATTTGTTGACGACCAGCAAAACGTTGGAGCCCTGCGTGCGCAACCAGTCGGCAAAATGCTCATCAAGCGGGGTGATCCCGGCACGGGCATCCACGACCAGCATGACAAGATCGGCGGTCGCGATGGCTTGCTCGGTCTGCCGCCGCATGCGCGCCGGCAAGCTTTCATCGAAGGCGTCCTCCAGACCTGCGGTATCCACAAGACGGAACGTCAGATCAGCAAGCGAGGCTTCGCCCTCGCGCCGGTCACGGGTCACACCGGGACTGTCATCGACCAGCGCCTCGCGGCGCCCGACGAGGCGATTGAACAAAGTGGACTTGCCGACATTCGGCCGTCCGACGATGACGACGGTCGGATGCATGATCTTTGTGGTTCCCTTCCGGAACTAACGATACGCGAGAATGCGTGCGCCGTCGGTCTGGAAATAGAGCGTTTCGGACGCCACGACCGGTGGCAGAGACACATCGTCAGGCATGTCGAGCATACCGATGATCTCTCCCGTATAGGGAGACAGCGCAACGGCAACACCTTGGCTACCCGTGACAATCAGCCGGTCACCGACCAGAATCGGGCCGGACCAATTGACCAGATCCTCGCGATCTTCAGGGTCTTCGTATCGCCCCAGGGGCGTGACCCAGCGGACAAGGCCATTTTCGGCAACTAGCGCGACGACGTCGCCTTCGGTGGTGACGACGAAAATGAAGCGTCCGGCTACCCAGGGCTGGTTGACGCCGCCAACCTCGGTTTCCCAGACCCGTCGGCCACTGGCCAGATCGATGGCAACCATACGACCGGAATGGCTGATCGCATAAACCCGCCCGCGATCGACAACCGGGCGCCCGCGAATATCTGCCAGCGCAGAGACGGCATCGACGCGCCGGATCGCCGCCAGATTGTCACTCCAGAGCTGCTGGCCGTTCTCGGCACGCAGCGCAAATATTTCACCCGAAGAATACGGAACGATCACGATATCCCCGTCCACGGCGGGGCTGGCCGACCCGATCAGGCCGGCAGTTTCCTCGATCCCCGTATGGGTCCAGTCGACCTCGCCAGTCTCTGCGTCCAGCGCAAAGAGCTGATTGTCCTTGGTGATCGCGAAGACCTTGCCCCCGAACGCGGTCGGAGCCGAACGCATCGGGCCGGAAACAGCTGTCCGCCAAAGCTCCTGCCCGGTCCGCGCGTCCAGCGCCACCACCTGCGCGAAGCCGGTTCCCGCAAAAACCTTGCCGAGGTCATAAGCCACCCCGCCGCCCCAGTTCCCGTCATCCTCGCTCGCGGGTTCGATATCCTGGCGCCACGCCACACGCCCATCTTCGACCTGTCGCGCCGACACAACCGCTTCAGAATCCATCGTGAAGACAAGGCCGTTGGCGATCACCGGTCCCGAGAGAATGGGTTCGTCATCATCGGATCCAGAACCAAAGCTGCTCGACCAGATTTCCCGGGGCACATCGCCCAGTGCAAGATGGTGCATGGCGTGATTGGCAAACCCGCCCTGCTGCGGCCAGTCGTCATTGATCAGCGGTCGCGGCAAACGAATGGCCAGATCGGCCACCCGGGATGACGGCTCGATCTGGTTCTGACCCGCGAGGACGGAGATCCGCTCCCCCGGCAGCGGCGTCCCGTCAGACCCACCCAGAAAGTCGAGCGAATCGCAGGCGGCGAGCGCGAAAAGCGCCACGGGCACAAGCCAGAGCCGCTTGAAGGATTGGGAACGTGGCGTTTTCATCATCCGCGCCCAAGGGTCGCCAGCAATTCGCGCGCACGGTCCCGTGAGGCCGGCGGGGACTGGGCATCGTCAACAATGGACTGAAGCAGTTCGGAAGCCTGCGCCTTGTTACCCGCGCGCATGGCCGCAAGCGCCAGAAATTCGCGCGCTGTTACCCGGAAGGCATGGCTGGCCGTGTTGAGCGGAGACAGGCGCTGCTCGATTTCCTCTGGCGAAAACATCTCCATGCCGCGCGATACCGCAAGCAGGCGCGCCATATCCCGATAAGTGGTGCTCAAATCCTCATCTGCTGCGATGGCATCGAACACCGCAATTGCCTCGGACGTATTTCCGGAATCCGCCAGCAAGCTCGCCTCGCGCAAACTGGCCAGGAAGCGATAGCCCGTGGTTCCCTCGCGCGCGATATCGCGCAATTCAAGAACCGCCGTGTCGCGCTGCACCTGCTCTTGCGCCACGGCAGAGAGGAACCGCGCGCTGTCCGCCTCACGTGCGCTCTCCTGCGCATCACGCCAGAGAACAAACGCCACCGTCGCACCGATGATTGCAACCAGCGCAATGATGACAAGCGTCCCGTATCGCTTCCAGATTTTCTGGTAGCGGTCCTGACGAACCTCTTCATCAACTTCACGAAATAACTCGTCCGACACGAAAATATTTCCTTTTCAATAACTTCGGCCTGCCGCCCCTGCGCTATATCGCCGGAGCGGGCACCGAAATCAACCTCTTAACGGGCTTTTGATGCATTGGCCGACCGGCCACACCATTCCTTAACCCCAATCTTGGAAACTTAGCTGATTTCCGAGATTCAGGCGATGATGACGCGATATTTTCGACATTTATCCTTTCTGATCATTCCACTTGCCGTGACAGGCTGCATCGACCCGGCTTCGCTGGCGATCAGCGGGGCCAGCGTGGTGACTGCTGTCGATTCCGGAAAAACCGTGACCGATCACGCCATGTCTTTCGCAACCGGGGAAAACTGCTCGTTCCTGCATTCCTTCAGGGGCAAGGCATGGTGTGTGCCCGAAACCGGCAAAGACCACGAACCGCCCGATCAGGTCTGCTACAGCTCGATCGCCAGAATGACCTGCTACCCCGTCGAAAACCCCCACGAAACGGCCAGCCGCCGGACCTATTAGCAGCCTTTCGTGTCTGCGCCGCGTGGGTGGACACATCCGGAAAAATCGTGAAAAATCGTTGCATTGTCATTCCTTCGCAATGGGCGGGTCGATCGCATATGAGTTCCGTACATATCGTGAACCACCAGAACCGAACCCCCGGTCAGGTGACATTTGATCGCAACGAACTCCGTATCCTGTTGAACGAGTACAGCCGCCGAGTTGCAGCGGGCGAATGGCGCGACTACGCGATAGACTTCTGCAAGGACCGTGCGGTGTTTTCCGTGTTTCGCCACGCCGCAGAACACCCGCTCTATGCGATCGAGAAGTTCCCCAAAAAGGGCAGTCGACCGGGTCTATACGCTGTATCCCGCGGGCCGCAGAAGCTGAAGCAGGGGCAGAATCTGATGGATGTTCTCGGCGCGATAAAGCGTCGGCCAAAACTCGTCGCGCTTGGTTGAATTCGGTTTTCTTTCCCGCAGCATTATCGGGAAATTACCGCGAAATTCTCTCGATATTCCAAAAACTAAAACTGCGCGCGATGTTCGTTGCGCTCAGGTCTTTTTCACGCGATGTCTTGGGGTGCGCCGTCCGTTTTTCCGGTTTCATTACCCGGGATGGGCACGCACCGAATAGAACCCTGGAGCGTGAAATGGAGAACATCGAACGCATACGTCCGCCGGCCGAACCGCTGCCGCGCCCGTTTGCCATACCTCTCGATCGCGACGAAACAGAAGAGACTCGGTCGACGTCAGAGGCAAAAATGGAAAACCGCGTACAGCTTGTTGAGCCCGAAGCGCGAATTTTCCAGGCCCGGCTGAGCTATGATGCCGAAGACGCCGAGGTCTTTATCGAGATACTCAACCCCACGACCGGCGATGTGATTCGCCGTTTGCCGGCCGAAAAAGCTGCCGAAGACCGCTCCGTATTCGGTCACGGCGGAGCCCTGATCGATCGGGTTGCCTGAACGCGACCAACCCCTTTCGCGACCGCGTGGCCCGGGGATAGTCTGTCGGGCATGGACGCAGCAGCCACCAGACGCACCGGAACACGCCGAACCCTCGCTGGCCTTGATCGCCTGCTGGCAGATGACGAAACCATCAATCGTCTGTCGCATCGGCATGTCGGTCTTCTGACCAATCATGCCAGCGCATCGGCAGACGGCATCCCTGCTTCGCGCGCCCTGAGCCAGAGATTGTCTGCAGCCGGTGGTTCACGGATGCGCCTGTTCACGCCCGAACACGGCATGCAGCTGTCTGCGGGCGCAGGCGAACCGGTGGAACATGGCATCGACCCACTGACCGGCTTGTCGGTTCACAGCCTGTATGGCGGCGGCGGGCTTGCGGACAATGCGAGTTTCGACGATCTCGATACTCTGGTGATCGACCTGCGCGACATCGGCGTGCGCTGCTACACCTACGCCGCAACGGCTGCGCAGGCAGCACGCCGGGCTCTCGAGCAACACATCGAGGTGATTGTCTGTGATCGTGCCAACCCGCTCGGCCCCGGTGCGGAAGGCCCGCGCCCCGAACCATCCCGGCGTTCATTTCTCGCCTTCTTTGACGTGCCCTTTGTGCACGGGCACACCCTTGCCGAGTTGCTGTCCCGTCATGTGGCCCCGGCAATCGGCGCGGCCTCCTACCTGGTCTATCCAGCCGACATCAACCTGCGGGCAGATCTGGGCTGGGCGCCGCCATCGCCAGCCTTGTCACACCCCGATGCCGTGACCGCTTATGCCGGACTGGTTCTGCTGGAAGCGACCAATGTCAGCGAAGGCCGGGGTTCCGCGCTGACCTTTCGCAGCGCATCCGCTCCCGATCTGAAAGCCCAGGCGCTGGCAAAGGCGATTGCGGGCTGGAACACCGGGTTTCACGCCATCGCGGGACCGGTCACGAGCATGCGCGGAGATCACGCGGGCACCCCGCTTCCCGGCGTGACCGTCTGGCCGGTCAAGGCACAGCACCACGCTCCGTTAAGTCTGGGGGTTCATCTGCTGGCATGGCTGCGCGATCACCACCCCGACTTCATGTGGCTGCCCGGACACGATGGAAGCCCGGGCGGCGCCATCGACACGTTGTTCGGGCGGTCGGATTTGCGCGAGAAACTCGATCAGGGCCAGAGCGCAGGAGATATCATCGCCGCCTGGCGCTAGCCCTCCGTGAGACCTGCTGATTGATCCTGCCCGTGATGACGGTGTCTTGAACGCCACGCGGGAGGTTAGGTGAGGCAAATGCGCTGCATGAAATCCGGCGCGCCTGACAATGTCGCAGTTGCAATCCGTGAACCGAATTATTGTCTTGACCTTCCAGCGCTGGAATCTGGTTATCTCATTCCATAATCCGCATTGGTGGCTTGATGATACGTGTGTGCCGTTTGATTTTGATGTCCGTGTTTCTGGTCGCCCTCTCGGTGCCCGGTACCACGGCCATTGCATCTGGCACAGACGATGCTGCACTTCACGTCTCTGCCCCTCACGTCGTTGCGTCAGACGCTATCGGCGTCGGGCTGAGCCTTGTCGATTGCCCGGATCAATCCGAAGCCGGACATCATGCCAACAAAATACATTGGTGCGGTTCAAGTGCTTCGATTTTGGCAGGTCAGCCTGCCGCAGAACCGAGACGAGCAGACGGTGAAGCAATTCATGTCTTATCGACCCAGAGTCTCAAGGGATTGTATCTCGACCGGCTGAAACGCCCGCCGCGACGCAGCTGATTTCTCATTCTTGCCTGGGCGCCTGCTGACTGGCCGCCGGGCAATTTCCAAAGAACTCTCTTCAGTGCTTGCCGTCACTTCATGTGCAGCAAGCTTTGGTATCCGTACGTTCACCAGCCTTGTCTGTTGGCTGATTCGCTCGTCGTGCCACTCATCATTGTTCAAACAGCGAGTGCAAAATCATGTCCAGTACCAACTTCAAAAAATGCCTTTTCGTGTCTGTTCTTATGGCCACTCTGGCGGCCCCTGTTGCCACCGTGGCATACGCCTCGCCACAACAAATGGACAGCCACGGCAGCCAGATGGGCGGGTCTGAACACGGCTCGGCAATTGGCCAGCCGGGCAAGGCTGCCGATGCGACGCAGACAATCGAAATCATCATGCGAGACAACAGCTTTGATCCGGAGAAAATCTCTGTCGCGGAGGGTGAAACGGTCCGGTTTCTGATTACGAACAAGGGTGAATTTGTTCACGAGTTCAACATCAGCACCGCCGCCATGCATGCGTCGCACCAGAAGGAAATGATGACCATGATGGAGCATGGCATTCTGGAAGCAGACAAGATCAACCGTGACCGCATGAAGATGGACATGGGCGACGGAAAGACAATGGAGCACAGCGATCCCAACAGCGCTTTGCTGGAACCCGGCGCTTCTGCCGAAATCGTGTGGACATTCAGCACCGATGCCGAGCTTGAGTTCGCCTGCAACGTACCGGGCCACTATCAGTCCGGCATGGTCGGCGAAATCGAGATGAAGCACGGCTCCTGAGCCCATCCCTCTACAACTCAGATGAAGGCCTGATCGGCCCTTCAGCAATTGTCATGGATCGGCAAAAGGTGCGGGTTGCTGCGACCCCGTTCGGCATGTGCCCGCACCAGCCGAAACAAGGAAAGAGATCATGTTCAGAACAAAAGATTTTGTCGCAGGCTTGTCCGCCTTGGTTTTCGTGCTTGGAGCGCTTTCGGCCGCGGGTGCGGAAACCTACGACCTGTCAATCAGTGCGACGTCCACCGATGTAACCGGCACGTCACGACCCGCACTCGCCATAAACGAAACCATTCCGGGCCCTGTCCTGCGCTTTCGCGAAGGTGAAGACCTTGTCATCAATGTCACCAACACGCTCGATGTTGATACCTCGATTCACTGGCACGGGCTTATTCTGCACCCTTCCCAGGATGGCGTTCCCGGCATCAGCTTCGACGGCATCAAACCCGGCACGACGCACACCTATCGCTTCCCGGCACAGCAAAGCGGCACCTATTGGTATCACAGCCATTCGGGCCTGCAGGAGCAGGCTGGCGTCTATGGTGCCATCGTCATCGAACCGGCGAAACGCGAGCCATTCAAATATGATCGCGACTATGTGGTCGTGCTGTCTGACTTTCACGATCAGGCACCAGAGCGGATCCGCGCGAACCTGAAGAACCGGCCGGACTACTACAATTTCAGCCAGAGGACGGCTGGCGATTTCTTTCGCGATGTCGCGCGCGATGGATTCTCCACCACACTCGAAGACCGGAAGATGTGGGGTGAGATGCGCATGATGCCAACCGACATTGCCGATGTCTCCGGTTACACCTTCCTGATCAACGGCAACAACCCGGCGCAGAACTGGACCGGCTTGTTCAGCCCGGGCGAGCGCATCCGGCTTCGCTTCGTTAACGCGGCTGCGATGACGTATTTCGACATTCGAATTCCCGGTCTCGAAATGACTGTCGTGCAGGCCGATGGCAACAATGTCCAACCCGTGACCGTCGATGAGTTTCGCATCGCCGTTGCCGAAACATATGACGTGATCGTGCGCCCCAGAGACGCCGCCGCCTATACGATCTTTGCCGAAACGATGGGGCGCACCGGTTTTGCGCGCGCCACTCTGGCACCTCGTGAGGGAATGGTCGGCGACGTGCCCGAACTCCGCGAACGGCCGCTCCTGACCATGGCGGACATGGCTATGGGGCACGGCGAAATGCAAGGCATGGGCCACACCAACATGAATGACGCCGATGCTTCCTCAATGAGTGGGATGAATGATTCGAATATGAAGGGCATGGACCATTCGACGATGGCGGTCGCTGACAAGGCCGACCCGTTCTATGCCCCTGGCAGCGGACTGACACCAAAAGCCGCCATGGAAGGCGGCCGGTTTCTTTCCTATGCCGATCTGAAAGCGCAGAAGCCGCTCTATGAGGAGCGGCCGGCAACACGTGAAATCGAGTTGCGGCTGACAGGAAATATGGAGCGTTACATCTGGTCGATAAACGACGTGAAATATTCGGACGCCGAACCGATCCGATTGAAGTATGGCGAGCGGGTCCGCTTCAAGTTCGTCAACGAGACCATGATGTCGCATCCGATGCACCTGCATGGCATGTGGACCATTCTCGACAACGGTTCGGGCAAATGGAACCCGGTCAAGCACACGATAAATGTGCCGCCCGGCACCACTCTCTATACCGAGACCGAAGTCGATGCACCGGGCTCCTGGGCATTCCACTGCCATCTCATCTACCACATGGCCGCAGGGATGTTCCGTGAAGTGATTGTCGAAGGTGGCCAAGAGGCAGAATCGTTGCCGGTGGGAGGGTGAACCGATGAACAAGTTCTTCAAGATGGTTTCCATCCCTGTTGCATTGAGTGCTGTGGCGTTCGCGACAGCATCCATGCCGGCGTCTGCAGAGATCATGGATGACGACCTGTTTCTGCTGATCCTGGTTGATGAGTTCGAATATCGTGTGCGCGATGGCAGCGACCTTGTCGCCTGGGAAGGACAGGCACGGATCGGGAACGACGATCACAAAGTCGCCCTGAAAAGCAGTGGCGAGTACAATCTCGACGCTGACAAAGTAGACGCGGGCGAATTCCAGTTCCTCTACATGCGACCAATCGGGACCTTTACCGATCTGCAAGTCGGACTTCGTCACGACGTGAAGCCGGATCCGGATCGCACCTATGCGGTACTGGGAGCGAACGGACTTGCGCCACAATGGTTCGAGTTCGACGCGAGCGCGTTTTTGAGCAATGAGGGTGACGCCTCGGTACGCCTCGAGGCTGAGTACGATATCCTCCTGACCCAACGGCTGGTTCTGCAACCCGCTGCGGAACTGAATGTCGCCCTGTCGGACGACAAACCAACCGGCATCGGATCCGGGATCAGCGATATCGGATTGGGCCTGCGTCTTCGCTATGAAGTCGCGCGCGAGTTTGCGCCGTATATCGGTTTCAACTGGGAACGCAAGGTCGGCCAGACTGCAGATTTCGCGCGCGAAGACGGCGAGGACACAAACGATCTCGCGGGCGTCGTCGGGGTCAGGCTGTTCTTCTGATGCAACACATCTGACCGGACGAACTGAAGGCAATACGGATTCGGGGTCGGCATCGGAAGAACGGTGCCGATCCTGAACCACATCTGGAGAACTGCATGTCGATGGCTGCTGCTGTGGCGCGGTTTTGATGACCACGGCAATCTGCGCCCGGATCGGGAGCATTATCGGCCATCACTCACATGAAACTATTTTGGCTCTTTGCGGAACGCTCGGCGTCTTCCGGCGGGCGTGAAACGAAAACAGTGTTTCAAATCAGCTCTCTGCAACCATTTCACCTTCGATCACGACTTCCGCGATATTCTGGTTGCCGTCCAGAATGACGAAATCGGCCCAGCATTCTGGCGCGATACGCCCCCGGTCGAGGCGACCGATAAAGTCTGCCGGATAGGTCGACACCCGCCGGCTGACATCCTCGATCTGCAAACCCAGCGCCAGCAATCGCGCAAAGGCGGCATCCATGGTCAGGGCACTTCCGGCCAGTGTGTCATCGCCCAGAAAGACGCTGTCCCCGCGCTTGCGGACCGTGTGGCTGCCCAGCGGGTAATCCCCGTCGGGCATGCCTGCGGCTGCCGTCGCGTCGGTCACCATGAAAAGTTTCGGGATCGCCCGCAGCGCCGCACGCAGCGCGCCATCGGCCACATGCACGCCGTCGGGGATGATTGCTGCATATTCCGCATGCGCCAGTGCTGCCCCGACGACACCGGGCGCGCGGTGGTGCAACGCTGACATGGCATTGAACAGATGGGTGAAACCGCGCGCGCCGGCATTCAGCGCTGCACAAGTGGTCTCATAATCGGCGTCCGAATGACCGATCTGGACGGCAATACCGGCCGCCGCGATCTGTGCGATGGCATCCATACCGCCTTCGATTTCCGGAGCCAGTGTGACGAGCTTCACCACTTCTTCCGCGCAGATCTCGGCAATGAATTCGGCGTCAGGTGTGCGTGCAAAAGGTGGCTGTGCGCCCAGACGGCCTGCGTTGATGAACGGGCCTTCCATATGGGCGCCCAGCACCCGTGCTTCGCCAGACTGGCGTTCGCGCTGGACGGCACCGATTCCCGCCAGCGCGGCCCTCAGATCGGTTTCCGGGGCCGTGATCGTGGCGGGCAGAAACGACGTGGTACCATGACCCGCATGCAGCCGTGCGGCAGTCCGAACAGCATCGGCGCCCTGCATGACATCGGCACCACCGCCCCCGGGCACGTGGAGGTCGACAAAACCGGGAATGATACGTGGCGCGCCCGACGCCACAGCACCCGCCTCGATGGCAAGAACATGGGTGTCGAACACAATACGCCCGGCAACCCAGCCATTCGGGGTCAGAATTCGCCCAACGCGTTGATCTTCACTCATCGGTTCTGCCACACAATCGTTTCGTCCGGCGCCCGGCCTTTTGCGAGCATCAGGGCGCCGTGGATAGGATCATCCTGCGCGGGCCGCACCCATTTGCGCAAGCGGTCCGGCAGGAACGGATCGAGAGGCTCGGCCAGACCGCCCACAAGGGCAAGCGGCACATTGCGCCCCGGGTCCAGCGCTTCGGCCAGCGCGTCGATTTCACGCCCCGCTTCGGTGATGATGGCCAGCGCTGCCGTATCGCCGTCCCCGGCACATTCGAGAACCAGCGGTGCCAATCCGGCGAACTGCGCCGGCTCGGCCTTCCAGAGCCAGGCCAGCATGTCGTTGCGGCTTGCCCCGCAACGCGCCGCGACAGCCCGGTGCATCTCCGTTGTCCGCCCGCGATGGCGGGCATCCAGCACACGGACGGTCTGCATGATCGCCTGCCGCCCGATCCAGGCCCCGCTGCCCTCATCTCCCACCTGAAACCCCCAGCCACCGACCAGACGACTACGCCCGGCCGCCTCGATACGGTAGCCCACACTTCCCGTCCCGACGATGACCACGGCGCCGGGCGCACCGGCATGCGCGCCCAGCGCGGCGATATAGGCATCGGTTGAGACCCGCAATGCCCCCACCGGGGGTGCTGCCGCCATGAACAGGTCACGCTGGGCGGTGTTGTTGGCCCCGGCGAGACCGATCCCGAAATGGATTCCCGTCAGATCGGAGCCTTCCAGCGAAACCGCACGGGCGAGGTTTTCGAACACCGACAGGATTTCCCGCCACGCTTCCGCACCGCGGATCGTCAGACTGGTCGGTCCGCCGACTGACAGGCCGAGGCGCTGCCCGGCGGCGTCATACAGCGCCACACGGGTGTTACTGGCGCCACCATCGACGCAACAGAACAAGCGAGAATCCATTGATGTTCGAACTTCCACTGGGGTTTCAACGATATTCTACACGAGTGCGCAGAAAATCGTCGTTTCCGACAAGGACGGCGCGGGCGCGTGTGTTATTCAAAAGCGTTGATCGCAGCCAACAGGCCCCATGCGCAAGACCGAAGAATTTTCCGACACCTATCGCGACCTGGAGACCCGGGCGAGCGCGGATATCCTGACCGCGATTCTGGACGCGCAGGCGCACGGACTTGCCTCGCTCAAGCCCGCACTTCCGGCTCTGGCCGCGGCAGCCGACGAGGCCGCCACGCGTCTCCGGGACAACCCGTCCGGGCGGCTGGTTTATGCCGGTGCCGGAACCTCGGCGCGTCTGGGCGTGCAGGACGGGGTCGAACTCGTCCCCACCTTTGGCTGGCCCGAAGCACGACTCGCCTATCTGATTGCCGGCGGGCCTGCCGCCCTGACACGCACCCAGGAAGGTGCCGAGGACAATGTCGATCAGGCGATGGCCGATTCCCGTGCGCTGGCCTTGCGCGAAGGGGATGTGTGTATTGCGCTCTCGGCAAGCGGCGTGACGCCCTATGCCATTGCCGCCATCAACGCCGCACGAACGGCCGGGGCGCTGACCATCGGAATTGCCAACAATGCCGGCGCCCCACTGCTGCAGTCGGTCGACCACCCGATCCTGCTCGAATCCGGACCCGAACCGGTCGGCGGGTCCACGCGCATGACGGCGGGGACAGCTCAGAAGGTCGCACTGAACCTGTTTTCGACCCTGACGATGATCCGGCTCGGCCGGGTCTATCGCGGCATGATGGTCGATGTGATTCCCTCAAACGCCAAGCTGCGTGAGCGCGCGGTGCGGATCGTCGCAGCCGGGTCCGACACCGATTCCGAGACAGCGCGCGCCGCCCTTGAGACAACCGATTATCGCGTCAAGCCGGCGATCCTCGTAGCCCAGGGGTTCAGCCTGCAAGACGCCAAGGCGCTGCTCGAAACCCATCATGGTGACCTGCACACCGTGCTGGCACACCGGGATCGCCCGTAAGGCGTGAGCGGTAATCCATGTCCGATCTCAACCCGTTTCGCATCACCTGGAACCGGCACAACCGCACCCAATGGGATGGCATGTATGCCGCCTGCAAGCGGCCCAGCCTGACCCAGTCCTCGACCTACGCGCTGGCGCTGCATCAGCTTCAGGACATGAAAGCCGATCTGGGTGTGATCCGGTTCGAGAACAAGCCCATCGGGATGGTCGTGGCCCATGGCAAGCCCGTGCTCGGCACCCCCGGCAGCCAGACCATCTATCGCGGCCCCTTGTGGATTCACGATGAAATCCCCGGCGAGATGCAGACTCTTGCCCTAGGCCTGCTCCGCAAGCGCTATCGCCTGCGAAATGCACGCCCGGTGACTTTTCATCCCGAACTGACCGACACGCCTGCCCATCACGCACAACTGGTCGAGGCCGGCTTCAAGCGGATCACGGATGGCTATCAGACCATCTGGCTTGACCTTGCGCCGTCACTGGAAGATTTGCGTGCCGGGCAGCGCCAGAACTGGCGCAACAGTCTGGTACAGGGCGAACGCGCCGGACTGACCATCATTGATGACCGGGATTGCACGCGGCTGGACTGGCTGACCGAACATCACACCGAACACATGGACGTTGGCGGCTTTCGTGGGGCATCTGCCGGGCTTCTCGAAGCGCTCAAGCAACACGCCAACGAAACCGCCGGTCTTCGCCTGCTCGTCGCAGAGGCCGAGGGCGAAGCGGTCTCCGGCCTGTTGCTGGCACGCCATGGCAGCACCGCCACCTATCTGGTCGGCTGGACCGGCGAGAAGGGCCGTGAGACCCGCGCGACCCATGTCCTGCTCTGGGAGGCCGTACAACGACTCAAGGCCGAGGGCGTGGCGTGGTTCGACCTTGGTGGCATCAATGTGGATGCCTCCGGTGTTGCGCGTTTCAAGCGGGGTTTGGGCGGTGACGAAACAACCCTTGTCGGCGGCTATATCTAGCTCAGGCTGCCGCGCTGTCGTGGTCTTCCCGGACAAACTCCGCGGCCGTCTGCACCAGCGTCACCGCCTCGCCCGGCGTGCCGTCGAAACCCGGGGCGTTCTCGGACAGATAGCGCCGCCACGCGCGGGCGCCCGGCAGACCGTTGAACAGGCCGAGGATGTGCCGGGTGATTCCGATCAGGTGGGTGCCAGCCGCGATTTCCCGTTCGATATAGGGCAGGAATGCCGCCACGATCTCATGACGGCTCCGCACGGGTGCCCCATCGTCGTAGAACTTCTGATCAACACCGGCCAGCACATAAGGGTTCTGATAGGCCGCGCGGCCCAGCATCACACCGTCCACATGGTCGAGATGTGAAGCGGCGGCATCGAGCGTCTCGATCCCACCATTGATCGTGATGTGCAGATCAGGCCTTTCGGCCTTCAGGCGATAGACCAGATCGTAGTGGAGCGGCGGCACCTCACGGTTTTCGCGCGGGCTCAACCCGTCGAGCCAGGCCTTTCGGGCGTGGACGATGAAATGCACGCAACCCGATGCTGCCACCGTATCGACAAACCCGACCAGGGTCTCCCATTCGGGCATGTCATCAATTGCGATCCGGTGCTTGACCGTGACCGGCACGTCGACGGCCTCGCGCATGGCCGCGACACCGCGCGCCACCAGATCAGGTTCGGCCATCAGGCAGGCGCCGAACCGGCCGGACTGCACCCGGTCGGACGGGCAACCGACATTCAGGTTGATTTCATCGTATCCCAGATCGGCACCGACCCGCGCGCATTCGGCCAGCGCGTCGGGTTCCGACCCACCTAGCTGCAAGGCCACAGGCTGCTCGGACGGGTCAAACTTCAGCAGCCGATCACGGTCCCCATGCAGGATCGCACCGGTCGTTACCATCTCGGTGTAAAGCCGCGCATGCCGACTGATCTGGCGCAGGAAGTACCGCTCATGACGATCCGTCCAGTCCATCATCGGTGCGACCGAGATTGTTTTTTCCTGCAATTTCAAGAGCTTGATCTTTAGCCGTGTGTATTCCTAGTCCAGAGAGGATGTTCATACCTGTTGTTTGGTTTCGCAATCAACAATAGAACCGTGTGATCGTCACACGCACACATGGCGGCACAACCATGACCATCGATACCGAAAAGCTCATCGAACGCCTGCCCAAGGCCGAACTCCACCTGCATATCGAGGGCACCCTCGAACCCGAGATGATGCTCGCGCTGGCCCGGCGCAACGGAATCGAACTTCCCTACGCTTCGGTGGAGGAGATTCACGCCGCCTATCAATTCGATGGTCTGCAGGACTTTCTCGACCTCTATTACGCCGGCATGTCGGTTCTGATCGAGGAACGTGACTTCCACGACCTGGCCCGGGCCTATCTCGAAAAGGTCGCCGGTCAGGGGGTGTCCCATGTGGAAATCTTCTTCGATCCGCAGGCCCATACGGATCGCGGGATCGCCTTCGAGACCGTTCTCAGCGGACTACTGAGCGCCCTGGAAACCGGCGAGCGTGAACTGGGGATCACATCAAAACTGATCATGTGCTTCCTGCGGCACCTGCCCGAGGAACAGGCCTTCGATGCGCTGGCCTGCGCCTGCCGCCACAAGGACCACATCTATGCCGTCGGGCTTGATTCCGGCGAAGCGGGCAATCCGCCAGAGAAGTTTGCACGGGTCTACGAGGCCGCGCGCAAGGAGGGCTTCCTTGCTGTCGCTCATGCCGGTGAGGAAGGCCCTGCGGCCTATGTGGCCGACGCGCTGGATATCCTCCACGTTTCGCGGGTGGATCATGGCAATCACGCCCTCGACGACCCGAAACTGGTCGCGCGACTGGTGCGTGAGCAAACACCACTGACCATGTGTCCCCTTTCCAATCTGCGACTGAAGGGCATTCCCGACATGGCCGCCCATCCCATCAAGCGCGCGCTCGATGCGGGACTTCTGGTGAGCGTGAACTCCGATGACCCGTCCTATTTCGGCGGCTACATCAACGACAACTACATCGCGGTCAGCAGCGCGCTGAATCTGTCACCGGAGGATATTGTCAGGCTTGCACGGAATTCCTTCGTTTCCGCGTTCCTGGATGACCGGGAAAAACAGGCCAAGCTGGACAGCATTGACCGGCATATCGAAAACTTTTCCCGCTGACCCCTTATAATTAGATCACTCTAATATTATATGTCTCTTATGTTGAACGCGCATACGCAAACAGGAGACGCATCATGAAAACCCTTCTCGCATCCGCCGCTATCCTTTCCCTGCTCGCCGCCGGTACGGCCGTGGCTGGCAGCGAGATGTCCGGCGAATATTCCGGAGACAGCCCGCGCATGCAGATGTCCGATTCCGAACACCGGATGGGCCATTCCGACGAGCGGCGTGGTCATGGCAAGTATGACGATGATGACCGCCACGAACGCATGCAGGGTCGCCATGATGATGACGACGACCGTGAGCACGCCAATCGCGGACAGCGCGGCTTCGACCAGATGGACACGAACGGCGACGGCATGATCGATCGCGAAGAGTTCACCGCCCACATGCAGGACCACGACCGCTCCTAGCGGTTCTATTCCCCAGACCGGGGGTGCTGCCCGACGGCCTAATCGTCGAAGGACAGTGCCCCTGGATGGCGGATCACAAGCTTACGCGCCTCGGCAAAACTTTGTGTGCCGATCTGGCGCAGCGCGGCGGAGATTTCCTCTTTGTAAAACTCCGCGACAAAGCCCGGGCCGTCCGAAGCGAGCGCGCCCAAACCGTACATGAACGGCCTGCCGGAGAAGACAAACTCCGCCCCCAGCGCCATCGCCCGCACCACATCAATCCCGCTGCGGATGCCGCTGTCGAACATCACCGTCGATTTCGTGCCAACCGCGCTCGCGATGGCGGGCAGGCAATCAATCGCCGGGGGGGCGGCTTCCAGCTGACGGCCGCCATGGTTCGAGACGATCACACCATCCGCACCGGCCGCAACGGCCAATTCGGCATCACCCGGGTGCAACAGCCCCTTCACGACCAGCGCACCCGGCCAGGCATCGCGAAATTTCTTCACTTCATCCCATGTGAACGACCCGCCGGATTCCCGGCGCACGAAGGCCGTGACCTCCTTCATGGTCGCGTTCTCGCCCGCATAGGGCTTGTAGTTGGCAAACCCGTCCATGCCGTGCCGGAAATAGGCGGCGAGCCATTGCGGGTGCTTGAGGACCTCGGACACGGTCTGGACGCTGTGCCGGTAGGGGATCATCAGCCGGTCCCGCAACTCGCGCGGGCGTTTGGTCCGGGCCGGCACATCAAGGGTTAGCACCAGCACCTTGACGCCAGCGGCATTGGCCCGGCGTGCCATGTCCAGATTGACGGCGAGTTCGTCTTTCGCCACGCGGTAAAGCTGGAACCAGAGATTGTCGGGCGCGAGTGCGGCGCAAGCCTCGACCGTGGCCCCCGCCACACCGCCGAGCACGAGCGGGATATTATGGGTCCTGGCGGCCCGGGAAAAGTCCAGCTCACCGCCCGGCCGGACCAGACTGGGAATGCCCATCGGTGCGATCCCGACCGGAATTGAATAGCGATGCCCGAACACCTCCGTTTCGGTGTTGGCGACGTAGTTCTCGACCCCGTAGCGCGGCACGATTTCGACAGCATCCAGCGCCGCGGCATTGGTCTTCATATTGTGCTCGGTGGCCCCGGCAGCACCATCCACATAGTCAAAGGCAAAGCGCGGCGTGCGCTTGCGCGCCCGCACCCGCAGATCATCGATCGTCGGATAATCGAGCTTCCATCGGGCGGTGCGGGATTCAAATGCGTTCATGGGTCTGCCGTCAGTCGGTTGCAACAAGAATAGGGCGTGTCAGCGCCGCCAGACTTTGACGCTGATGGCCATCATGGTCGAAATTCGCATCATCCAGCCAGGTTTCATAGGCGATTTTCAGGGCCGGCCACTCCCCATCAACACAGGCGAACCAGGCCGAATCACGACTGCGCACACGCACGACCATGTGCTGGCGGAAGATACCTTCATAGGAAAAGCCGAACCGGCGCGCCGCGCGGCGGGAGGGCTTGTTGAGCCTGTCACATTTCCATTCATAGCGCCGGTAGCCCGCCTCGAAGGCATGACGCATCATCAAATACATGGCCTCGCTGGCAATCCGGGAGCGCCGCATGGCGCGGGAAAAATGGACATGTCCCACTTCGATCGTGCCGTGGAGCGGCCTGATGTTGAGGTAGCTGGAAAACCCCACAGCCGCGCCTGAGTCCGCGTCGACAATGGCAAAGAACAGCGGATCATCGGTGAGGCAGGTCCGGTTGATCCAGTCCTCGAAGTCTGCCCTCGTATCGAACGGCCCATAGGGCAGATAGGTCCAGCCGGTGTCACCGTCCGCCACCGTAAAGGCCGCAAAGAGCGCGGCCGCGTGATCGGCCACAGACAGGGGTTCCACACGGCAGGACCGCCCCACCAAGCTCACATGAGCAGGCGGATTTGGCGTGGTCCAGTCGGGGATCGGAAAGCCAACCTCCTGCCCGTAATCATTCGTGTGGGTCGTCATGGCCTGTCCAGCCGGTTTGATGGATCGAGACACCGCTTTACCACGCGAATTTGCACCAGGTAAGAAGCGCATAAGAAGCGGGTAGGAATTGTCGCATCCTCTGGCCGCTGTTATCCTTGCTCCACCTGCAGGGTTGCCGACACGACGGCGAACCGGCACAACTCCGCTCGCATCATCCCGCGCGCGGAAAACACCGGTCCACGAGAAGCTCAAGGCTCCATTCATGAAGATCAGCAGATCCCTGTCCGAACGGCTCATCCAGCGGTTCTTCTACAAATATTATTCCCGCAACCTGCTCTATGAGCTGCAGCTGCGCGCCCGTGATGAAGCCGCCGATTATGTGCAGGATCATATGCCCGAAGCGCAGATTTTTCCGCTGCACCAGCAGATCGTCGAACACGCGGTGAAACACGCGCCCGATGACGGGATGTATCTGGAGTTCGGTGTCGCGACCGGCAACACCCTGCGCGAAATCGCCGCCCACGCCCCGTCGGGCAAGACCGTCTATGGCTTCGACAGTTTTTCAGGCCTGCCCGGCGACTGGACCGGCCATGTGGAAACCGCCGGTGCCTTCAAGCAGAAGGCGATCCCGAAAGTCCCCGGGAATGTGCAACTGATCCGCGGCTATTTCGAAGACAGCCTGCCCGACTTCATGAAGGCCAACGAAGGCCCGGTCGGTTTCGTGCACATCGACTGCGATCTTTACAGCTCGACCGTCACGATCCTCGACAATATCGGGGACCGGCTGCAGCCCGGCACCCATGTGCTGTTCGACGAATACTTCAACTATCCGAGCTGGAAACAGCACGAGCACAAGGCCTGGGCCGAGTTCTGCGCTGCCCACGGCGTGAACTACACCTATCTGGGTTTCACCGCGCTCGACGGGCGCGTGCTGGTTCGGGTCGACTGACCCGCACCAGTCTTTGCGTCATGCCCGCGCAGGCAGGCATCCATTACCGCCGAGGCTTGAACAGCCAATCGACCGCGTTAATGGGTTCCCGACTGCGCGGGAACGACGATCCGGAGTGATCGAATAGCGTGCGCGCCTATTTTTTCTTCTTCGTCGCTTTCTTCTTCGCAGCACTCTTCGACGGGATCACCGGCAGCATCACGTAGCTCTTGTGGTCCGGGCCGGTGTGCAGGGTGACGTCCCCTCCGAAGATCTTCTTCGGACGGTCTTTGGGGTCGTCATGCAGGAAGGGCCCGCAGCCATCGAGCGGATGGGCGAAGTTCGACAAGTTCAGCGGCTCACCGGAATAGACATAGTCCTTGCCGCGCACGGTCAGGGCCAGCCGGTAGCCGGCGGGCACGACAATGCAGGTCGGCCAGATCTCGATATCCAGCTCGTAGATGCTGCCCGGCTTGAGCGGCTGCTTCTCGTCATGGGTATGCCAGGGGCGCCAGGGTTTCGACATCTTCTTGTCGAGCTTGCGATGGGAAGCCCGCAGCCAGCCCTGTGCGATGGGCGTGTGCGGATCAACCGTTCCCTTGAAGGTCACTTCCTTCATATCCGGGGTGAACAGGCGCACGACGAGGAACAGATCGGCATCCTCGGTCGCGGACGACACGAACAGCTTCGAGGCCAACGGACCCGTGATCTCGGTCTCTTCGTCCATGGGCGGCAGGAAGAAAGTCGCCCCGTCCCCCATGCCTTCATAGGTGATCTTGCCCTTCTTCGCGGGTGCCTTGGGCTCGAGACTCATATGCGCGGGATCGAGATAGAGCTTCTTCCACTGGGTGCGCGCGATCGGCCATTCGTTCTCGGTGCGCTCAACGAACTTCTCACCCACATGCCGGACTTTCAGCAGCACCGGCGGCTTCTTCTCCCAGCCGTTTTTCTTACCTTTCAGGTAATGCCCGAAGAACTGCTTCTGCATCTCCACGCCATAGGGGGTGTAGAACTCGGTCCAGTGCTCCAGCCCATGGCCCTCAAGCCATTTTTCCTTCGAGCCGGCCTGATAAAAGCCCTCGTAATTGCCGCGCGGGTGCAGCCCCTGACCGCCCCAGCTGGCCGGCGAGAGCAACGGCACCTTGATCTTGCTCAGGTTCGGTTGGCGGGCCTGATACCAGTCGTCGAGCATCTCGCGCGAGCGGATGTCGTGGCCCATATCGGTACGGCTTTTCTTCAACTGGGCATCGTTCAGCGTCGGCGGGCCGGCGACCGGGTCGCCATGCACCCAGCTGCGATAGCCCTTGGTGCCGACGCCGTACTGCACCGGCTGGACCTGCATCCGGTACCAGCTGTCGATGAAGGTGCACAGGATGCCGCCGTGGCGGGAGAACTCCCGGTAATAATCGTTGGCTGCTTCCCAGGCGCACATGGCGGCGAGATGCTTGGGATTGCGCTCAGCCACCCACCACTGGTTCATGCCGTAATACGAAATTCCGTTCAGGCCGACCTTGCCGTTCGACCAGTCCTGCGTCCCCGCCCATTCGATGCATTCGACATAATCATCGGTTTCCTGCGGCGACCAGGGGTCCATATAGCCTTCCGAACGGCCTGCGCCGCGACTGTCGACCCGCAGGCAGATGTAATCATCGGGCACCCATTGTTCGGGATCGACGGTTTCCCAGCTCTGATACTTGTTGGTCGATCCCTTGATCGCATCAGGATGATCGCCGGTGAACAGCTCCCAGGTCGTGGCGTAAAGCTCATCCTGCCAGGCCAGGCCCTTGCCATAGGGGCCCATGGTCATGATGATCGGGAACTTCCCCTTCTTGTTGGGGCGATACACATCGGCGCGCAGCACCGTGCCATCGGTCATGGTGATCGGCATATCCCAGTCGATCCGTATTCCATCGCGGAGTTCGGTCCATGAGCCGTCTTTGGCTTTGTTCTTCGGCTTGCGCACGGTTGGTTTTGGCATTGGTATCGTCCTGGGTAATTTTATCGAAAGATGGAATCTGCCGTAGTTTTGCCGATTCATGTCAGCGAAATCAAACGCGCCCGAAACAGGAAATATTCACCCTCCCCCAAAGAAGCGTTTATCCTGCGGCGAACGGACCAGCGCCCGCCAACCATCCAAAGCATCTCGCCCGAAAGCCGCAGCCATGACCAGAACACTGACCGGATTTGCCATTGCTGTCCTTCTGCTGACAACAGGTCTGCCGCAGGGTGCCATGGCCCATGACGACGCCACACCCATCGGGGATGCCATCAAGGACGTGCCCCTGTTCGATGCCCATGTCCATTACAAGCAGCCCGCCTGGGGGCCCTACCCGGTCGAGAGCATCATCGAACTGATGGACAGCAACGGCGTCGCGATGGCGCTGGTATCTTCCACACCCGATGAAGGCACGATCATGCTGTGGGAGTTCGCGCCCAATCGCATCGTCCCGGAGTTGCGGCCCTATCACGGCGACGCCGGGTCCTCGAACTGGACCAAGGCCGACGGCATGGCCGACTATCTGCGCGGCAGGCTCGAAAAGTACCCGCATCAGGGCATCGGTGAATTCCACATCCATAATCTCGACACCAGCGACGAACCGCTGTTCCGTCAGGTCATCACCATGGCCAAGGCGCGAAATATCCCGCTGCACGTCCATTCCGGCGCAGAACCGATCCGCTGGCTCCATGGCCTCGATCCGGAGGCAACGATGATCTGGGCCCATGCCGGGCTGGGTGAACCGGCAACAGTCGTCCACGAGCTGATGGCCGAGATTCCCGGCCTTTATGCCGATACCTCGCTCCGCGAAACCGCGATCCTCGGCTATGGCGCCGATGACCTCGACCCGGAGTGGAAGAAGGTGATCTTCGACTTTCAGGACCGCCTGATGATCGGCAGCGACACCTGGGTCAACAGCCAGTGGGACCGCTACACCGGCATCATGACGTCAAACCGCGCCTGGCTGTCCAAGCTGCCCCGCCCGGTGGCCGAGAAAATCGCCTACAGGAACGCCGAGAAGCTGTTCGGGCGGAAGGTTTCCATGGAGCAGATCGGGACGAAATAGGCGCGCTCAGAACACACTCAGCGCGATGGCGGCGACGGTCAGGTAACGCGCCGTTTTGGCAAAGCCCACAAGCAACAGGAACGACCAGAGCGGCTCACGCAGAACGCCGGCTGCCAGTGTGAGCGGGTCTCCGATAACAGGCACCCAGCTCAGCAGCAGGCTCCAGCGGCCATATCTTTGATACCAGTTCGTGGCGCGGATAAGCTGCGCGGCCGAGCCCGGAAACCATTTCCTGTCACGAAGCAGTTCGATGCCGCGCCCCAGGCCCCAATTGACGACCGCGCCGAGCGTGTTTCCGACACTCGCAACGGCGATCAGCAGCCACAATTGGTAATCATCCGCGGCTATCAGGCCCGCGAGGCCAAGCTCCGACTGGGCGGGCAGGATTGTCGCCGCGAGGAACGACACACCAAACAAACCGGCATAAACAGCGATGTCACTCACCTGCGGGGGCCGTCATGAGCGAAGCCGCTCTACTCCCACTCAATCGTTCCGGGCGGCTTGGACGTCACGTCATAGACTACCCGGTTGATGCCGCGCACCTCGTTGATGATGCGGGTGGCCACGGCCGAGATGAAGGAGTGCTCGAAGGGGTAGCTGTCAGCCGTCATGCCGTCGGTGGAGGTCACTGCGCGCAAGCCGCAGACGAAATCATAGGTCCGGGCATCCCCCATCACGCCGACGGTGCGCACGGGCAGCAGCACGGCGAAGGCCTGCCATATCTCGTCATAAAGGCCGGCCTTGCGGATCTCGTCGAGATAGATCGCGTCGGCCTTGCGCAGGATGTCGAGATTGGCGCGGGACATGGCGCCGGGCATGCGAATCGCCAAGCCGGGACCCGGGAACGGGTGACGGCCCACGATCTCCTCGGGAATGCCCAGCTCACGGCCGAGCTCGCGCACCTCGTCCTTGAACAACTCGCGCAGCGGCTCGACGAGCTTCATGTTCATCCGCTCGGGCAGGCCGCCTACATTGTGGTGGGACTTGATGGTCTGGCTCGGCCCGCCAAACGGGCTGACGGATTCGATCACATCGGGATAGAGCGTCCCCTGGGCCAGGAAATCCGCGCCGCCGATCTTGGCCGCTTCCTCATCGAACACGTCAATGAAGGTGCTGCCGATGATCTTGCGCTTGGTTTCCGGGTCGTCGACGCCTTCGAGCTTGTCGAGGAACATGTCCGCAGCATCGCGCACCACTAAGGGAATGTTGAAGCGCTCGCGGAAGACCTTGTCGACTTCTTCGGCCTCATTCATGCGCAGCAGGCCGTGATCGACAAAGATGCAAGTCAGCTGGTCGCCGATTGCCTCGTGGATCAGGACGGCGGCAACGGAGGAATCCACGCCCCCCGAGAGCCCGCAGATCACGCGGCTGTCGCCGACCTGTTCGCGGATCTTCTCGATCTCGGCCGCCTTGTAGGCCGCCATCGTCCATTCGCCGCCGCACCCGGCGACATTGCGCACGAAATTGTGCAGCAGCCGCGAGCCATCGGGCGTGTGCACCACTTCCGGGTGGAACTGCACACCGTAGAAATGCCGGGTCTCGTCCGCTGTGGCCGCAAAAGGTGCGCCCGCGCTGGTCGCCACGACATGGAAGCCCTCGGGCAGCGCCGTCACCCGGTCACCATGGGACATCCAGACCTGGGGCTTTGCACCGACCGCCCAGACACCCTCGAACAATTCGCAGCCATCGGCGATTTCCAGCGCGGCGCGGCCGAACTCCTGATGGTCGGAATCTTCCACCCGGCCACCCAGCATGTGGCACATCAACTGCTGCCCGTAGCAGATACCCAGCACCGGAACGCCCATCTCGAAGACATGCGGGTCAACGAGCGGCGCACCCTCGGCCATCACGCTGGAGGGGCCGCCCGAAAGCACGATCGCCATGGGTTCGAAATCGTCGAGGAAGGCCTTGTCGATCCGGAAACACGGGTGAATTTCGCTATAGACCCCGGCTTCCCGGATGCGTCGGGCAATCAACTGGGTGACTTGCGAGCCAAAGTCGATGATCAGGATTTTTTCGGAGACGGGGAATGAGGTGGTCATACAGCCTCATAGCCGATTCCGTCGGCATGTGCATCACGGATGTCGACCGAAAACCCTTTCACGGTCTAAGCTATCCACAGCACAAATCGAAGGATTACGAAAATGAGCGCCGAAGACGATATCCGCCAGCTTGAGGACCGCCGCGAGGCCGCCATGCTGGCCGCCGACATCGATACGCTGGGGGAACTGCTGCACGACGCGGTGACCTACTCCCATTCGACGGGCGGTATGGACACCAGGCAGGTCTATCTCGACGGCGTGGGCAGCGGCACCTTCGTCTACAAGACGCTCACACGCGATGATCACACCGTTAAAGTGCACGGCAATATCGGGCTGAGCTTCTTTCACATGGTCGCCGACGTCCAGATCCGCGGGAACATGCACCATCTCGACAACCGCATGCTGGCCGTGTGGGTGCATGAAGACGGTGCCTGGAAGCTGCTGGCCGTTCAGTCCGGCGCGATCCCGCCGCAAGCAAAATAGGCGCGGTGTTCTAGGTCGTCCGCTCGAACACGGCGGCGTACATGCCATCGGTGCGGTGGCGATGGGGCGTCAGAACGAGGTCCCCTTTCGCCTTGAGGCGGCCACCCAGGGTCGGCCCCAGAACATCGGCCACAGGCACCCGGCGAAACGCAGCATTGTGTGTTTCAAAGTCGTGGGCCACGTCACGGCCTTCGGCGTCGAAGATCGAACACACGGCATAGATCAATCGCCCCCCGGGGCGCACCATGCTGGCAGCAGTCGCCAGCAATGCCGTCTGAATCTCGACGTAAGCCGCAATATCAGCCGGCGTTGTCCGCCAGCGAAGCTCCGGACTGCGCCGCCATGTGCCACTGCCTGTACAAGGTGCATCCACGAGCACCCGGTCGGCCCAGTCTTCAAGACCTTCCGGGACAACGCCTTCTTCGACCGGCAATGTCCGGATATTGGCCGCGCCAAGCTTTTCGCGGCGCGATTCCATCCTGGAGAGACGCGCAGCCGAGCTGTCGCAGGACACGATTTCGCCCTTGTTGTGCATCATTTCCGAAAGCGCCAGCGATTTGCCACCCGCGCCCGCACAAAGATCGATCACCTTCATGTCCGGTTTGGCATCCACCAGCATGGTCACAAGCTGGCTGGACTCATCCTGCGTATCCACGAGACCTTTACGGAAGGGCTCGAGCGCCGAGAAATTCGTGTGCTCCTTGCCGCGCAGGCCGATCGGGCTGAACGAGGTCGGTACGCATTCATATCCGGCCTCAGCAAGGGCCGTACGGGCCGCCTCGACGTTCAGCCGCATGGAGTTGACCCGCAGGTCGACCGGCGCGCGCTGATTGAGCGCCTCGGCCTCTTCCAGGACGGTCTGCGGCCACTGGGCGGCCAGCAGGCTGTAAAGCTCTTCGGGACACTCGGCACGAACCCAGTCCGGCATCGCACCGGTTTCCTTGCCGTGCAGGCGGGCCACAAGGGTCACCTCGTCCTCGGACAGGACTTCGGGGCCGTAGCCGCTGCCATCGAACCGCGCCTGTGCCGTGCCCGCGCCTTCTTGCTCGCTGGCGATGATCGTGCGGATTCGGGCTGAGCCGGGATCGGCATCCAGCGCGGTGCTGATCCAGCGCAGTCGGGCACCGGAACGCAGATCCCGATAGACCTGTTCGCGGATTGCCCGCTTGTCTTTCGAGCCGGCAAAGCGGTGGGTGCGGAACCAGTTGGAAATGATTGCATCCGCCGGTGCATCGGCACGGGCGATTTCATCCAGAATCTCTATGGTCGCGGCAATCCGCGCGGACGGTGTCATGCTGTCAATCCAGTTGCGTCATTGCAGGTTTCGCAATGACGAAAAGCGTCGTTACGCGTTCTGTCGATAGTTCGGCGCTTCACGGGTAATCGCCACATCATGGACATGGCTTTCGCGAAGGCCCGCATTCGTCAATCGCAGGAAGCGGCAGTTCTTCTGCATTTCAGGGATCGTGCCGTTGCCGGTATAGCCCATGGACGCGCGCAGGCCGCCGACCAGCTGGTGCAGGATCGTCATGACCGAGCCCTTGTAGGCCACCTGCCCCTCGATGCCTTCCGGCACGAGCTTCAACGCATCGGACACTTCGGCCTGGAAATAGCGATCCGCCGACCCGCGCGCCATCGCGCCCAGGGAGCCCATGCCGCGATAGGATTTGTAGGAGCGCCCTTCGTAGAGGAACACTTCGCCCGGTGCTTCATCGGTGCCCGCCAGCAGAGAGCCAATCATCGCAACGTCAGCCCCCGCCGCAATCGCCTTGGCCAGGTCCCCGGAATACTTGATGCCGCCATCAGCGATCACGGGCACACCATGCGCCTGGGCCACATTGGCCACATTCTCGATTGCCGTGAGCTGGGGCACGCCGACGCCAGCCACCACCCGGGTTGTGCAGATCGATCCCGGACCAATGCCGACCTTGAGGGCATCTGCCCCGGCATCAATCAAGGCCGAAGCCGCTGCCCCGGTGGCGATATTGCCGCCAATGATCTGCGCCTGATTGCTCAGGCGCTTGATCCGGCTGATCTGCTCGATCACGCCTCGGGAATGGCCGTGGGCGGTGTCGACGACAATGATATCGACACCTGCATCCAGCAGCGCTTCAGCGCGTTCAAAACCGGAATCGCCAACCCCCGTAGCCGCCGCAACGCGCAAGCGGCCTTGTGAATCCTTGCAGGCATTCGGATAGGCCTTCGCCTTCTCGATGTCCTTGACCGTCACGAGGCCCACACAATGGCCTTCGCTGTCGACCACCAGAAGTTTTTCGATCCGATGGCGATGGAGAAGCTGCTTGGCCTGCCCCATATCGACGCCTTCGTTGACCGTGACCAATTGCTTGGTCATCAGCTCCTCGATGGGCTGGACCGGGTCTTCAGCAAAGCGCACATCGCGGTTCGTGACAATGCCAACAAGCCGGCCATTGTCGCGCGCGACGACCGGAATACCGGAAATTGATTCCCGGTCCATGATCGCAAGCGCATCGGCCAGTGGTTGGTCCGGGTGGATCGTGATCGGGTTCACGACCATGCCGGATTCGAACCGCTTGACCTTGCGGACCTCATTGGCCTGTTCGTCGGGTTCCAGATTTTTGTGAATGACACCGAGACCGCCAGCCTGGGCCAGCGCGATCGCCATCTCGGCTTCGGTCACCGTGTCCATGGCCGCCGACATGAGCGGGATGCCGAGATCGATGCCCCGGGTCAGTTTTGTCGCCGTGTTCGCTTCGGAGGGCAGAATGCGGGATTCTGCCGGTTCCAGAAGAACATCGTCAAAGGTCAGTGCGTCGAGGATTTCCATGTCAACCGAAGCCTTGCCGGGATCGAGAGTTGACGCGGCTTATATACACATCCCGCACAAAGCGACAAGCATTCCGCACAGATCGCGCAAAACCTTGGCTAATCAGCCTCCCTGAAGCCTGTCGCCACGTGAAACAGTTCCACCGAGTCGGCACGGCTGGCCTTGGGCTTGAAGCGCCGAACCTTCGCGAATCGCCCCTGAAGGGCCTTGAAGAGGGCTGGCTCATCAGCCCCCTGGAACAGTTTCGTGACAAACACACCTCCGGGCGAGAGCACCTCACAGGCAAATGCAAAGGCGGATTCGGCCAGGGTCATGGTTCGCAGATGGTCCGTCGACGAATGTCCGGTGGTCGCGACGGCCATGTCGGAGAGGACCACATCGACCGGCCCGCCAATCGCATCATGCAGCGCGGCCACCGCGTCGTCGTCTTCGATATCACCCTGCAGAACCTGCACGCCGCCCATCGGCTCCATTTCCAGGATATCGATCGCAACAATGTTCCGGTCATGCTCGTCGGGCTGGAGCTGGTCCACGACCACCTGCGTCCAGCCGCCCGGTGCAGCCCCCAGATCAACAACGCGCAATCCGGGTTGCAGGAATTCGAACCGCTCGTCGATCTGGAGGAGCTTGTAGGCCGCCCGCGAGCGATATCCGTCTCGCTGCGCAGCCTGCACATAGGGATCATTGAGCTGGCGCTGGAGCCAGAGCGTTGAGGACAGCTTCCGGCCTCGTGCCGTCTTGACCCGCTCAAAGGTCATGCGCGAACCGCCCTGCTCGCCGCCGGATTTACGCCCGCCGGGCTTGCGTCGTCCCGCCATGGCGCAGCTAGTCCCGGGCCATGGTGGATTCACGGTCGGCCGAACGCATCAGGCCGTGCAGGATACCTTCGCGAAGCCCCCGGTCTGCCACACGCAGGCGGCCCACGGGCCAGAGGTCGCAAATCGCATCGAGGATCGCACAACCCGCAATCACCAGATCGGCCCGTTGATTGCCGATACACGGATGGGCGGCGCGGTCTCTCCGGTCGAGGGCCAGCAGGGTATCGCGCGCGCCTTCCAGCTGGCCGAACTCAAGCTCCCGGCCATCGACGCGTGACCGGTCATAACGTGTCAGGTTCAGGAACACGCCTGTCAGGGTTGTGACAGTGCCCGAAGTGCCGACCATCTGAACGGCGCCCGCGTTCACCTGCTGGCCGATCCCGTATTTCGTATCGAAGGGCGCGAGATAGTCACGCACATGGCGACAAATCTCAGCATAGCGCGCGGGGGAAACATGGCCATTCTCGTCCTCGCCGCTGCCGAACTTCTCGCTCAGGGTGACAACACCGCACGGAATGGAGATGCAGCCGACGATGCGTGCATCCACATCTCCACCGGGATGCTCACCGGCTTCCAGTGCCAACCATGTGATCTGGGTGCTGCCGCCCCCGATATCAAAGAGAAGCGCAAAGGTCCCTGTGTCCTGTGGCGTGTCATAGAGCGGGGAGCACCCGACAAGCGCCAGTTCGGCTTCTTCTTCGGGTGCTATGATCTCGAGTTCTATTTCTGTCTCGTTTCGCACGCGCGCAACGAACTGACTGGCGTTGTCGGCGCGCCGACAGGCTTCCGTGGCAACTGCGCGCAGCCGGGTCACCCCGTTGCTGCGGATCTTCGAATGGCAGACGCGCAACGCTTCGATCGTGCGATCCATGGCGTGATCCGAGAGGGCATTCGTCGAACCCAGCCCCTCACCCAGCCGGACAATCCGGGAAAAGGCATCGACGACGCGAAACCCGCTATCGTTCGGCTTCGCAACAAGCAGACGGCAATTGTTGGTGCCCAGATCAAGGGCGGCATAGGTATGCGACCACCGTCCTTGCGGAGGCAGACTTCCTGAACCGTTGTCTTGACCAGCCGGATTGGCGCGCACGGCTCTCTTCCTTTCCCGAGTTTTGAGGCAGTTGCCGAAACCCCGAATCTACACGGGTTGAGGTCGAACTCAAGCAGCCGAAAGTGTGATTGACGGTTCAGACGTCCGCCGACGCGCTTCTCCAGCGCGTGTGGTCGTCCGGCAAACAGACCGAACAGGGCCGGTATCCGGCTTCGCGCGCGGCCTCGGCATCGCAGAAAAACACCCGATGTTTGATGTAGTGACCCTTGCCGATCCAAAGCAACGCGCTCCGGCAGTCCAAGCGTCCATAAATCCTGGTCCGCCGATGACCGCCATACGCGCCCGGTTCGGCACTGAGATACGTAGTGCCGTCGGCATTCAACAGCTGATATTGCTTGGCCATCGCGTCAGTTTGACCGAAGCACCCAAGGCTGTCGCGGGGATATTGTCAGAACCTTCGCGCGCAATTCCACCGGGATCGGACGGGCGACACGCGCGCGCCGATCAAAGCACAACGAGTATCCCCGTTTCGACTTCTAGATGTGCCAGGAGTCGAGCTCGCGTTTGGCCTCTTCCTTTGTCTTGCCGTAGCGTTCCTGAATCATGCCGACAAGCTTGTCGTGGTCGCCATCGACCTTGTCGATTTCATCATCGGTGAAGCGGCCCCAACGCTGCTTGGCTTCACCTTTGATCTGGTTCCACTTTCCCTTCAGTTGATCGGTATTCATTCGATTCTCCTTTCGCAATGGCCGTGTTTCGACAATTGGGAAACGTGCGCAAGGCAAAGTCGTTCCCGGGAATGGAGATATCTGGAATAACCACGGTTTTGGGTGGTACACAGGCTGCGATTGGTGTGTTAAACAGCGCGCCGTTATCCCGTTGGGGGATCGTCTAATGGTAGGACAGCGGACTCTGACTCCGCCAGTCTAGGTTCGAATCCTAGTCCCCCAGCCACTTCCCGCGCCACCGGGATAGAGAACCATTTCCCGTCATCGCTGTTCAAACATGGTTTCGGCCAGGAGCCTTGCTGCGTTTTCTCTCTTATTTATTTCAAAATGATATATATTGTTTTGAACCATATCGTATGAGATGTTCCCCGCAATTCTCGGCAATCAGAGGCTTTTATGGACGCGAAAACGCTTTGTCTGGCGGTACTCAGCCAGGGTGACGCATCGGGCTACGAAATCCGCAAAGCCGTGCAGAGCGGGCCTTTCGGACACATACAGGATATCGGCTACAGTTCGATCTACCCGGCCCTGTCGCGTTTGCTCGATGACGGCCTGGTATCGGTGACCGAATATGCGCAGGAAGGCCGGCCCGACAAGAAGGTTTACCGACTGACCGCAGATGGCCGCATGGCGCTGCTCGGTGCCCTCCAGGAACCAACCGAGCCCGACAAAACCCGTTCGGATTTCCTGTTCCGCATGTTGTTTGCCGACATCCTGCCGCCCTCTGTGGTCGAGCAGATGATTGATGAGCGCCTCGAGGAAATCCAAACCGTCATCAAGCGCACCGAAACCCGCGCCAAGGCCGGTTTCCAGTCCACCGGAGACGCCTTCCTGAACGGATTTGCAGCAGCCGTGCAACATGCGATGGCGGATTACATCGAAGACAATCGTTACCAGCTCGTCGGTTCGTCGCTCGTTCCCCAACGCGCCGTCGCCGAGTAGAGCGGAGAACACCATGAACAAGTCCGTCATCACAGCCCTGGTTCTGGCGGTTCTCGCTGTGGGCTGGATCCTGACCGGTCAGTTCGGGTCCGATCGTCCCAATGCAGACGACCCGGCTGCGGCCCCGAGCGCAACGACACAGAAAATGAAGGTCCGCGTTGCCGAAATCAGTGCCATCGCGCACACCGAGAACGTGAACGTGACCGGACGGACCGAGGCTTCCCGGAAGGTTGAGTTGCGTGCTGAAACCGAAGGACAGGTCACCGAAATCTACAAGCAGCGCGGCGACCGGGTGAGCGAAGGCGAGGCCATCGCAAAAATCCGGCCCGATGACCGTCCCGCCAAGCTTGCCGAAGCTCGCGCGTCCCTGCGGCAGCGCCAGATCGAATTCAACGCAGCCGACAAACTCACCGAACGCGGATTCCGTTCGGAAACCGAGAAGGCCGGCGCACAGGCGCGGCTTGACGCTGCCCGTGCTGTGGTCGAACAGATGGAACTTGATATCGCGCGTACGACCTTCCGGGCTCCCTTCGACGGCACAATCGAAGCCGGGCATGTGGAGCAAGGCAATTACGTCAAGATCGGCGAGGTCACGGCAATGATCGTCGATCTCGACCCGATACTGGTCGTTGGCAATATCAGCGAGCGGCAGGTCGGAACGGTCAAGGAAGGCATGACCGGCACCGTGACCCTGATCGATGGCAGCGCACATACCGGCATCGTGCGTTTCGTGTCATCGGTGGCAGAGCCCTCAACGCGCACCTACCGGGCTGAACTGGAAGTGGCAAATTCGGATCTGCGCATCCGGGACGGCCTGACGGCGCAAATCAGTATTCCTGTCAGCAACACGATGGCGCATTTCGTGACACCGTCGGTTCTGACCCTCAACGACGATGGCATCGTGGGCGTGAAAACGGTTGGCCCTGACAACAAGGTTGTCTTCCGGCCCGTCGACATCATCGCCGATGAACCTGAAGGGGTCTGGCTCGGCGGCCTTCCCGATCAGATGCGCCTGATTACCGTTGGGCAGGAATTCGTGATTGACGGAGAGGACGTGATCCCGGTCGAAGGCACCGCACGGATCGCAGCAGGCGGCAATTCATGAGTCTGATCGACGCCGCACTCAACAGATCACGCACCGTCCTCGCGACGCTTCTGCTCCTGCTGATCGCCGGCGCGTTTTCGTTCGTCGCCATTCCGAAAGAAGCCGAACCCGACGTCAACATTCCGATCATCTATGTGTCGATGCATCACGACGGAATTTCGCCCGAGGATTCCGAGCGCCTGCTGATCCGCCCCATGGAAGCCGAAATGCGGTCCATCGAGGGGCTCAAGGAAATTCGCGCCACCTCCTATCTGGGCGGCGGGAATGTCGTGCTGGAATTCGAGGCCGGTTTCAATCCGGACACGGCCATGAGCGATGTGCGCGAGAAGGTCGATCTTGTGCGCCCCGAACTGCCCGCCGACACGGACGAGCCGACGGTCAATGAGGTCAATCTGAGTCTCTTCCCGATTCTGGTCATCACCCTGTCGGGCGATGTGCCCGAGCGGACCCTGATGCGCCTGGCGCGCGACCTGCAGGATTCCATTGAGGCCATCCCGCCGGTTCTGGAAGCAAAAATCGGCGGTGACAGGGATGAACTGGTCGAGATCATTTTCGAACCGGGTCTGCTGGAAAGCTATTCCGTCGATCCCGCCGCATTGCTCGAATTGCTCACACGATCCAACCAGCTGATCGCTGCAGGGTCGCTCGACACCGGTCAGGGCCGTTTTGCGATCAAGGTTCCAGGGCTGATCGAGAATGTGAACGACATCCTCAACCTGCCGGTCAAGGTGAACGACAACGCCACCGTGACCTTCCGGGACCTGACCTCGGTCCACCGCACCTTCCGCGACCGCGAGACGCTGGCCCGTGTCGATGGCCGACCTGCTGTCTCGCTGGAGGTCTCCAAGCGAACCGGTGAGAACATCATCGAGACAATCGAGCGGGTTCGCGAAACCGTCGATGCCGAAAGCACGAGCTGGCCTGATGCCGTGCATGTGGACTTCTCACAGGACAAATCGGTCCGCGTGAATACGATGCTCCTCGACCTGCAGAACAATGTGCTCAGCGCCGTCCTGCTGGTCATGATCGCAGTGGTCGGTGCGCTCGGCCTGCGTTCGGGAATTCTGGTTGCGATCGCGATTCCCGGATCATTCCTGACTGCCATTCTGGTCATCAATGCGCTTGGCCTGACCGTCAATATCGTCGTGCTGTTTTCACTGATCCTCGCCGTCGGCATGCTGGTGGATGGCGCAATCGTGGTCACCGAATACGCCGACCGCAAACTCCGCGAAGGCGAACCGCCCGAACGCGCCTATGCCATGGCGGCCAAGCGGATGGCATGGCCGATCATCGCCTCGACGGCGACCACCCTGGCCGCCTTCGCGCCGCTCCTGTTCTGGCCCGGCATCGTCGGCGAGTTCATGAAGTTCCTGCCGATTACGCTGGTTGCCACGCTAACGGCCTCGCTGGCCATGGCACTCATTTTCGTACCGGTCCTGGGCGCCAATTTCGCCTTCATCTCGCGTCTGGTTGTCTACGGGGTCAGCGCCGCCGTCGGGGCTCTCCTGTTTTCCGCGATCGGGAAAACCCTGGCCGGACTGGTGTTCGGTGATGACGCCGGTGCGGCTGCCCGGATCATTCCGCTTGTGCTGACCATTGCCGGTCTCGCCATTGGTTGGTGGGTCGGCAGTCGATTGGTCCGGGTTGTGGATCGCATCACTGCGGCAAAGCCGGACACAGACGATTCCCAGACCGCGATCCTGTCGGGTGAAGATGAGTTCGATATCGCGAAGATCAAGGGCCCGACCGGGCTCTATGTTCGTGTGCTTGATACCGTCCTGCGGCGACCCGCCATAGCGCTTGTCTGTGCATTTGCGGTTCTGGTGGGGTCGTGGATGGCGTACGGGGTTCTGGGCAAGGGCGTTGAGTTCTTTCCCAAGGTCGAACCCGAGCAGGCAGCAATACAGATTCACGCACGCGGCAATCTGTCCGTGGCTGAGAAGAATGCGATTGTCGGGGAAGTCGAAGATCGCATCCTCCAGCTTCAGAGGGAGCGTGGGGAATTTGATTCGATCTATTCGCTGTCGGGCAACCTGCCCATTCGCGACGAGGATGCCGAGGACGTCATCGGCACGATCAACCTGGAATTCACCGAATGGGACCAGCGGCGTTCGGCCGATGTCATCCTCGCAGATGTGATTTCGCGCAGCAGCGACCTCGCCGGGATCTTCGTGGAAACCCGTCGGGAAGAAGCCGGACCGCCCGTCGGCAAACCGGTTCAGGTGCAACTCAGCTCGCGCAACCCCGACATCCTCGAAGCCGAAATCGCCAAACTCCGCACTTTCATGAACGGAATATCCGGCCTCAAGGATATCGAGGACAGCCGTCCCTTGCCCGGAATCGAATGGGAAATTGCCGTCGACCGGGCCGAGGCCGCCAAATTCGGGGCCGATGTCGCCATGATCGGCAATGCCATCAAATTCGTCACCAACGGCATGAAGGTCACCGACTACCGCCCCGATGACAGCGACGAGGAAATCGATATCGTCGCCCGGTATCCGATCAGCGATCGCACCATTGCGCAGCTTGACGAAATCCGCATCCAGACAGCCGAAGGCATGGTGCCGATCAGCAATTTCGTGACGCGTACCGCCAAGCTGCAGACCGGACAACTCAACCGGGTCGACTCCGTCCGCGTGATGACCGTCCGCGCCGATGTGCTTCCGGGCGTTCTGGCCGACGATCTGGTTCAGCAGATTCGAACCTGGCTGAAGACCGCCAATCTCGACCCCCGGGTCGATGTGGAATTCCGTGGCGAGGACGAAGAGCAGAAGGCCGCGCAGTCCTTTCTCATGAAGGCTTTCGGTGTGGCCCTGTTCATGATGGCGATCATTCTGGTCACCCAGTTCAACAGCTTCTACTCCGCGTTGTTGATCCTGACTTCGGTCATCATGTCGACCATTGGCGTCATGCTGGGGCTGCTGATTGTCGGGCAGCCCTTCGGGATCGTCATGAGCGGAATCGGCGTGATCGCGCTTGCCGGTATCGTGGTGAACAACAACATCGTTCTGATCGACACCTTCGACCGATTGCGAAAGGAGATGCGAAGTCCGCGCGACGCGATATTGCTGACCGGCGCACAGCGTCTGCGACCGGTCGCGCTGACCACAATCACCACGGTGCTGGGGCTTCTCCCCATGGTTCTCCAGATCAACATCGACTTTGTCAGCCGGGAGGTCAGCCTTGGCGCCCCCTCGACCCAATGGTGGGTTCAGCTCTCGACGGCGATCGTTGCCGGTCTGTCTTTTGCAACGGTGCTGACGCTGCTCATCACCCCCAGCGCGCTCATGGCACGCGAGAATTTTATCACCTGGCGTGCCGCACGCTCTACCGGCCAGCCAAAAACTCCTGGAGCCGCGAAGGCCCCGGCGGAATAAACCCGAGAGATCAGATCATGCGTGATGAAGACTAGTTGACCGATGGCAGGGTAAAAACCTGCCCCGGATAAATCAGGTCCGGGTCCCGAATCTGATCCTTGTTGGCTTCAAAAATCAGCGTGTACTGGAATCCTGAACCGTAACGCTGGCGCGCAAGACGCCACAAATGGTCGCCGGGCTGGATGATCACGATGCGCCCGGGTGGCAAGTCACGCAGCGGGGCAGCACGCATGAAGGGAATCTCTGAACGCGCCACGACCTGTCCGCTGTCATCCACCTGATCGACGCGCAGATTATAAGACCCCTCGGGCACGTTGCGGTCCAGTGTCAACGACCAGCGGCCCGATTCATCCGCCTGGGTCGTCCCGACAAGCTCATTGTCGAGATACAGGCGCACCGTGCTGTTGGGGGCTGCAATCCCGGACAATGTGGTCCTGCCTTCATCGTCATAGTCCACGGCGCCGACCGCGACGGGGGCTCCATCCATCCCCGGGCGCTGGAGCACTTCTGCAGCGCCTTCACCATCCCGGGGCACGGCCACGGCAACCACGGCACCGTCGCGTTCGGGAACGACCAGTGCGATCACACGATCGGCCTGAACCGGATCGGCACCCTCGCACTCGGCGAACAGGGACAACTGGCGTTCGCCGGCAGCCAGCGGCTCCTCGGGCACGAGCACCCATTCTCCCGCCGCGTCGGCCTTGACCCGACCGATTTCGACGTCACCCTCACGCACAACAATCAGGCATCCCGGCGTGGCGCGTCCCGCAATGACGACATTCCCGTTCTCGTCGACACGGACGACATCGAACGAGGGGGCAATCGTTTCCGGCGCGGTTTCTGGTGGAGCCCCGGTTTCGGCATCAGCCCCCGATGCCGCAGTTTCGGCAGGCGGTGCCGAGGCCATCGGCGCATCGGGTTTGGGGAGCTGTAAAAACAGGTAGGCTCCGATAATCGCTGCGATTATCAGTACGGCGACGCCACCATAGACGAAATAACGGTTCACAAGCCCAACCCGGAAAATTCCTGTTATATGAACAACGTATTACGGGGCATGATTCTTAGCAATCAAAGCCCACTTGCTTGAAAGGACGTTTCACACCATGCCAAATCTCTCATCCCTCTGTGTCTATTGCGGCTCCTCGAATGACGGGCCGGAATCCCATCGAGACATGGCCATCGCGCTGGGAAGCATGATGGCGGAACGCCAGATCGGGCTGGTCTATGGCGGTGGCGGTGTTGGTGTCATGGGCACCATCGCGGATGCGGTCATGCGCGGCGGCGGACAGGTCACCGGGATCATTCCGGACTTCCTGATGCATCAGGAAGCCGGGCATTCCGCGATTACAAGCCTGGAAGTCGTCGGCTCCATGCATGAGCGCAAGGCGCGCATGGCCGAACTTTCCGATGGATTCCTGATCCTGCCTGGCGGTCTTGGGACGCTGGAGGAGTTCTTCGAAATGCTGACTTGGCGCAAGCTGAAGCTGCACGCCAAGCCCATCGTCGTCCTGAATACGGACGGCTTCTGGAACGGTCTTGAGGCGCTGATCCAGGACCTGGTCGATGCCAAATACGCCCGCACCGCGGACTCCGGGCTTGCGACCTATGTCGACACGCCCGAAGCGGCGCTCGACGCGCTGGAACAACAGGCCAGCGCGTCTCGCCACATCGCGAGCGGAAAGCTCTAGACGATCAGCCCTGCCAGGGCGTGATCGCGTCCTTCAGTTTGGTATAGCCGTCCAGGAAACCCGGGCGTTCGCCGGCATAGACCTGATCGAAGGTGTCGAGCACCCCGTCGAGCCACTTGGCGAGCTTTTCATTGCCCGGATTGGCGTCCAGATAGGCATCCCGGATCAGCACGAAGTGAATGCGCGGATCATAGGGCTGCTTGGTGCCACCCACCCATTCATCACCATCGAGCAGACGCAGCAGCATGGCATCGGCCGAACCGAGCGTCTGTTCGTGGATCGGCGGGCCCGACATGCGATGCATGACGGATGTCATGTCACGGCCATTGCCCGTGGTGTAGCCCATCTCGTTCCACAATTCAGCGGAGTCGATGTCGTGTCCCAGCTTCTCCGCCACGCGCTTGCCATAGGCGCGCAGCGGGTCGGACACATCCGCCAGAAGATCGGTCAGCCGATCGCCATCAAGGTCGGTGGCAAGGATGATGCAGTCCTGCTGTTCGATCAGATCCCACAGCAGCAGACCGTAATTGGTGTCCGCGATGTGCTGCTCGATACGGCCGCCCCAGTTCTCCATCCCGTCCTTGAAGTCGTCCGGCAGCAGCGCGATGATCTTCTCGATGCTCTCGCGGTGCTCTTCATAGGGGTTCACGGCGTATTTGCGGCCGACTTCGAACTTGGTGCCCTCGAGCAACCATGCGTGAAGGCCAGCGTTGATGCCGTCTTCCATCGCCTGGGTCGGCTTCATGGCCACGCGGCCAAGCTTGCCGCTCTCATGCACCATCTTCAGGAACAGGCGGTTGGCATAGGCCATCTGGACGCCCGGGGAATTCATCTCTGAATGGACCAGCCCGGTTTCGGGATGCACATTGAACTTCGGGCGATCCTGGGAATACGGCAGGCACGGCATGCAGCGAACGACCGTGATCGGGCCGTAGGGGCGCACATTGCAGAAAACACCCGCCTGGGTGCGCAGCGGCGCGTTCCCCGACTTGCCCATGACAACGACCTTGGAACCATCGCCGTCATTCACATAGGCGTCGCCCGCCGTCGACCACTTGATGGAGGTGGCCGGGATGTTTCCGAACCAGGCCAGACATTCGAGCTTTGTGTCATGGCGATACTGCGACCACATCGGCACCGCATAAAAAGGCAGGCCGAGGACATCAATCGCGGCGATGGTGCCGAGCAGCGCATAGGCATCGGTCATCGAATGGGCGACCGGCTTGACGTCACCGGCAAAGTTTCCGCCCTGCCAGACCACAGCGTCGGGATAACCCGCGGGGCGGACATCGGTCGGGTCGTAAAGTGCATCCAGGGTTCCGAAAAGGTCGCCGCCGGCGGCCTCGGTTTTTGCGATGGACATCAGGTCAATCATTTGCGCCTCGTCAGGATAATTCGTCGGTTTTCTGAAGAATATTCGACCACCGCGGAGCCGCAGCGGGAGATTTCCGTGTTCGGCGCACTGTATGCTTGCTACGTCGCAATCTGTAAAGGGCAGGCACGCACAAGACCCTTGCGCGTCTGTAACATGGCCCAGCAATGAGGCGTGACTTAGCGGCTGAGCTGGCCGTGAACCATGCGCGCGGCGTTCAGCAGCGCCTCTCGACCCTGTTCGTCATCCACGCGCGTGACCATGGCATAGGAGCGGTCGGAATCGTTCCAGTAGAACATCGAAAGATCATCGGCGAGCGCATAAGTGATATCGACGCCATCAGCCTGTTCGCCACGTACATACAGCGAAACCTTCTTGCCCGTTTCATCGGCAAACACGAACTGTGCCGCCGGTCCGTCTGTATCGGGAAGCACGCGGCTTCCGATCAACCGGTATCCAAAGCTCTCAAGACTGGGCACGCGGATCGGTTTGCCCATCCGGTCGGCCAGATAGTCTCCCACCCCAGCCTTGCCGCTCGTCGAGACCGCGCGCAATTCATCCTCATGGCTCACCACATGCGCCATGGAGGCCCGTACCATCAGTTCCTGGGTGTCGATGCGCGGTGCGGCAGCAACTTGCGCGACCGGGGCCACACCGGCCTCGCCCCGCACAATCCAGCCACCGGCGGCCCCCACGACAAACAGTGCAATGGCCGCGGCCATTGCCGCCCAGGGCGGAACACCCGCCCGGCTGTTTTGCGAGGCCGCAGCGATTTTCGGCGGGATATCCTCGTTGAGGATGTCATCATAGAGCGCGTGCAACCCGGCATTCTGGGCGCGGTAGCGCGCCACGCGGCTTGCCGATTCAGGGTCGTCTGCCAGCCATGCTTCGATCTCAGCCTGGCGTGCCGGATCAAGCTCGCCATCCACGAGGGCGTTGAGTTCGCTGTCCGATATGCGGTCTTCGCTCACTTCACCCTCCGTATGGTTGCCGTGTGTGTGCCCTCGTCAATCTTGCGGCGCAAATCCTCGCGGGCACGCGACAGACGAGACATCACCGTGCCGACGGGCACATCAAGGACGCCGGCTGCCTCGCCATAGGTCATACCTTCAAGGCCGATGAGCAGCAGAACTTGCCGGTGCAGCGGGGACAGGTTTCCCATGGCGCCCGACAACTCCGACAGTTCGACAGCGGCTTCCTGTCCGGCGGCTTCCGCGCGCGGCGGCGCGGCGTCCATCGGCACCACATCGAGCATCCGGCTGCGCCGGCGCATCTCATTGGCGTGCAGGTTGTGCATGATCGTGAACAACCAAGTCCGCATATTGGTCCCTTCGCGCCACAGATGGAGCTTGTCCAGAGCCCGAAGCACGACGTCATGAACGAGATCGTCGGCTTCGGTGCGATCACGCATCAGCGCAATCGCGTACCGGCGGAGGCGCGGAACTTCCGCAACCACCGCCTGTCGCTTGGTCTCTGTGCTCATCAGCTGTGAGCGCGAAGGGGCAATAACAGCAAGAAAAAACTACTTCTTCATTGCGTCCTTCTTCATGGAATCCTTGCCCATGGCATCTTTCTTCATGGAGTCATCATGCTTGCCCATGGAGTCCTTTTTCATGGAATCGCCATCCTTGCTCATGGCGTCCTTCTTCATCATCTCTTCCTTCATCATCTGGTCCTTGGCGGACTTGGCAGCATCCGTGCCCGGGGTCTGGGCAAGGGCGGCGCCGGTGAAGGCGATGGAAGCGATGCCGGCGGCGGCGAGAATACGGGTAATGGACATGTGTCTGACTCCTGAAGGGTTTTGAATGGATGTGCGCATCAACCTGCACGAGATAAACACCATGCTGACAGAATTCATTCCATCAGAAAGTGTGGATTCACAATATTACCATATTTCAACGACTTAATCCGCGCATGGCATCGTCGAGCCCCTCGACGGTCAGCGGATACATCCGGCCTTCAACGATCTCGCTGACCATGCCGATGGTTGGAAAATAGCGCCAGCGGTCCTGGGGCATCGGGTTGAGCCAGGCAACCTGCGGATAGGTGCGAACCAGCCGCCGCAACCAGGTTTCCCCGGATTCCTCGTTCCAGTGCTCGACGCTTCCCCCCGGATGGGCGATCTCATAGGGGCTCATCGTCGCGTCTCCGACGAGGATCAGCTTGTAGTCGGCCGGATAGGTGTGCAGCACATCCCATGTCGGCGTCCCGCCCGCACGGCGGCGACGATTCTCGCGCCACAGGGATTCATAGACACAATTGTGGAAGTAGAAATACTCGAGATGCTTGAACTCGGTCCGTGCTGCCGAGAACAATTCCTCACACGTCCGGATATGGGGATCCATGGATCCCCCGACATCAAACAGCAGAAGAACCTTTGCCGCATTGCGACGCTCGGGAACCATGCGGACATCGAGCCAGCCACCATTCTTTGCGGTGGAACTGATGGTGTCATCAAGATCGAGCTCTTCGGCCGCCCCCTCACGGGCAAACTTGCGCAAGCGGCGCAAGGCGACCTTGATATTCCGCGTGCCGATCTCCGTGTCGCCGTCGAGATCCTTGAACTCGCGGCGATCCCACACCTTCACCGCCGAAAAATTGCGGTTCCCGTCCTGGCCGATCCGGACACCTTCGGGATTGTAGCCATTGGCGCCATAGGGCGAGGTGCCCTGGGTGCCGATCCATTTCTTGCCACCCTGATGCCGGCCATCCTGCTCGGCCAAACGCTCACGCAGGGTTTCCATAAGTTTATCCCAGCCCCCCATCGCCTCGATCTGGGCCTTTTCCTCGTCTGTGAGGTCCAGCTCACCCATCTTGCGCAGCCACTCTTCGGGAATTTCGGCAGTTCCATCGTCGAATTCTGGTGGTTCCAGCCCCCGGAAGACATGCCCGAACACCTGATCGAACTTGTCGATATGTCGCTCATCCTTCACGAGGATGGTTCGCGCGAGGTAGTAGAATTCCTCGACATCGTATTCCGCCAGCCCACGATCCATGGCGGCCATAAGGTCGAGATACTCCCGCAGGGAGACCGGCACTTCGGCCTTGCGGAGCGTATAGAAGAGTTCTGCGAACATGGCGTTGTCCTTGCCCGCGCCGCGACGTCTAGTTTCCGGCCCGCTCGCGGCGGTTCAGAAAGGCCAGACGCTCGAAGAGCTGAACATCCTGTTCGGATTTCAGCAGCGCCCCATAGAGCGGCGGGATCAGCTTGGCCGGATCATTGGTCCGCAACTCTTCGGGGTCGATATCCTCGGCCACAAGAAGTTTCAGCCAGTCGAGAAGCTCGGAGGTCGACGGCTTCTTCTTCAACCCCGGCACCTCGCGCAAATCATAGAACGCGGTGAGCGCCTCGCGCAGCAGGCGTTTCTTGATATCGGGGAAATGCACATCCACGATCCGGGTCATGGTGTCGGCATCGGGGAATGCGATGTAGTGGAAGAAACAGCGGCGCAAGAAGGCGTCGGGCAGTTCTTTCTCATTGTTCGAAGTGATGATGACGATCGGCCGGTGCCGGGCAACCACGGTCTGCTTCGTCTCGTAGACATGGAACTCCATGCGATCGAGCTCAAGCAGAAGGTCGTTGGGAAACTCGATATCGGCCTTGTCGATTTCATCGATCAGCAGCACGGGGCGGGTCTCGCTTTCGAACGCTTCCCAGAGCTTGCCGCGCACAATGTAGTTGCCGATATCCTTCACCCGGTCATCGCCGAGCTGGCCGTCGCGCAGGCGGGCCACCGCGTCATAGGCGTAAAGCCCGTGCTGGGCCTTGGTCGTCGACTTGACGTGCCACTCGATCAGGGGCGCGCCCAGCGCTTCGGCGATTTCATGGGCCAGCACGGTTTTGCCGGTCCCCGGCTCTCCCTTCACCAGAAGCGGACGCTCCAGGATGACCGAGGCATTGACCGCGATCTGCAGGTCATCGGTCGCGACGTAATCTTCGGTGCCTTCGAAGCGCATGGAGGTCCTCCACACCCGCCGCGTTAAGCGGAGAGTTTCTGGTTCAGTTCGGTTTCAATCGCTGTGAGGGCCGATTCGACCTTGGTCGGGTCGGGTCCCCCGCCCTGGGCCATGTCAGGACGTCCGCCGCCGCCCTTGCCACCCATCTCGGCAACGCCGACGCGCACAAGGTCAACAGCACTGATCCGACCCACGAGATCGGAGGTCACGCCAACCACGATGGACCCCTTCCCGTCATAGGCATCGGCCACGGCGACCACGCCGGATCCGATCTGGTCCTTCAATTCGTCCACGAGGCTCTTGAGTTCACGCGGCGGAACATCTGCCAGAGCGCGCGACACGTATTTCACGCCCCCGACATCCTTGCTGTCATCACCGCCGGACGGGCCTGCTCCGCCGCCTGCGGCAAGCTTGCGGCGCATATCGGTCAGCTCGCGTTCCAGTTTCCGTCGTTCGTCCAGCAGCTGCGCAACCCGTTCGGGGACCGCATCCGGCGTGGATTTGAGAGTTTCGGCGGTATCGCGCAGCAGCCGGTCACGGGATTCGAGATGGGCACGTGCATCGGGCCCGGTCAGCGCCTCGATCCGCCGTACACCAGCGGAAACCGCGCTTTCATGCACAATCTTGAACAGTCCGATATCCCCGGTCCGGCGCACATGGGTGCCGCCGCACAGTTCGACCGAATAGGCGGTATCATCCGGGTCATCGCTCGCTGCGCCACCCATGGAAACCACCCGGACCTCATCGCCGTATTTCTCGCCAAAAAGCGCCATGGCACCAGCTTCGATGGCCTCTTCAGGCGACATCAGATGGGTGTCGACCGGCGCGTTCACGGCCACACGTGCGTTCACCATATCCTCTACCGCTGCGATCTCGGACGGGGCAAGCGGCTTCTGGTGAGAAATGTCGAAACGCAGCCTGTCCGGTGCAACCAGCGAGCCCTTCTGAGTGACGTGTTCGCCCAGTTCGTTGCGCAAGGCGGCGTGCAACAGATGGGTGGCGGAATGATTGGCGCGCAACCGCGACCGGCGCACGTGATTGACGTGCAGCTCCACCACATCGCCAACCGAAAGCGCCGCGTCGCGAACCGTCCCGCGATGCACATGCAAAGCACCGAGATGCTTTTCGGTGTCGACGATCTCGACCCGCGCACCGTCATGCACCCGCATTTCCCCCGTGTCCCCCATCTGACCACCAGATTCGCCATAGAATGGTGTCTGGTTGACGACAATGGAGGCCTCGGTGCCCGGGACAACCGTCTCAACGGGCGCGCCATCGACCACGATGGCCACGACCTTGCCTTCTGCAGCTTCCGTGTCGTAGCCCAGAAACTCGGTCGCGCCGTGCTGATCCCGGATATCGAACCAGACCTCTTCGGTGGCCGCTTCGCCCGACCCCGACCAGGCCTTGCGGGCCGCAGCGCGCTGGGCGTCCATGGCCGAATCAAAACCGGCATTGTCAACCGAACGCCCCTGCCCTTTGAGGATGTCCTCGGTCAGGTCGAGCGGGAACCCGAAAGTGTCATAAAGCCGGAAGGCCACATCGCCGGGAAGCGCCTGTCCATCACCCAGACGGTCGGTTTCGTCTTCGAGCAACTTGAGCCCGCGATCGAGGGTAACCTTGAAACGCTCTTCTTCCAGTCGGAAGGTTTCGCTCAACAGAGCTTCCGCGCGCCCCAGCTCCGGAAAAGCCGCCCCCATCGCCGAAACAAGCGAAGGCACCAGCTTGAACATCAGGGGGTCACGGCAGCCCAGCATGTGCGCATGGCGCATGGCACGACGCATGATCCGGCGCAGCACATAGCCGCGCCCTTCATTGGAGGGCAGCACGCCATCAGCCATCAGGAACGAGCACGCCCGCAGATGGTCGGCGATCACGCGGTGGCTGATCGCCCCCGGACCGTCGGGATCCGTGTTCGAGGCATGGGCCGAGGCCTCGATCAAGCTCCGCATCAGGTCGATATCATAATTGTCGTGCTTGCCCTGAAGCACCGCGGCGAGCCGTTCGAGCCCCATGCCGGTATCGATGGATGGCTTGGGCAGGTCTTCCCGTTGATCCTTGGTGACCTGCTCGTACTGCATGAAGACCAGGTTCCAGATTTCGATGAACCGGTCGCCATCCTCATCGGGACTTCCCGGCGGACCACCGGGGATGCCCTCACCATGGTCGAAGAAGATTTCCGAGCATGGACCGCAGGGCCCGGTGTCACCCATCGCCCAGAAATTATCGTTGGTGCCGATCCGGATGATGCGGTCATCAGACAGGCCCGCGATCTTTCCCCAGAGATCGAAAGCCTCGTCATCGCTGGCATAGACCGTCACCAGCAACTTGTCGGCAGGCAGTCCGTATTCCTTGGTGATGAGGTTCCACGCCAGTTCAATGGCGTGTTCCTTGAAATAGTCCCCGAAGGAAAAATTGCCGAGCATTTCGAAGAAGGTGTGATGGCGCGCCGTACGCCCCACATTCTCGAGATCGTTGTGCTTGCCGCCGGCGCGAACACATTTCTGGGATGTGGTGGCGCGGTTGTAAGACCGGGTCTCGGCACCCGTGAACACGTTCTTGAACTGCACCATACCGGCATTGGTGAACATCAATGTCGGATCATTGCGCGGCACAAGCGGAGAGGACTCCACGACCCGATGATCGTCCTGCGCAAAGAAATCAAGAAATGTACTGCGGATATCGTTCGTCGTTGCCATGTCTGCAAACCGGTAGGATCGATTGACGCCCCGGAAAACGGGGCAAAGTGCGGCCAAAGCCGGGGGCGTTTGTAACGTGCGCCCGAATGCGTGTCGAGGCCACGACGGAACGTAAAAATACCCCAAAACGACAAACGGCGCCCTGATCAGGGCGCCGTCCACGTCACTTCAATATCCCTACGGGAGTATGCTCAATCGGCTTCCGCAGCAGACGGCGTGTCACCATCTTCAGAAAACTCATCCGGTTTGCCCATCATGGTTTCGGAGATAAGCCCTGCATTCTCGCGCACCTTGTGTTCGATCTCGGCCGCCATGTCCGGGTTTTCCCGGAAGAAGGTCTTGGCGTTTTCACGGCCCTGGCCGATCCGCTCACTGCCGTAAGAGAACCAGGCACCCGACTTGTCGATGATTCCGGCCTGAACCCCGAGGTCGAGCAACTCGCCCATCTTCGAAACACCCTCGCCATACATGATGTCGAATTCGACGATCTTGAACGGCGGCGCGAGTTTGTTTTTCACAACCTTGACGCGGGTCTGGTTGCCCACCACCTCGTCGCGATCCTTGATCGCCCCAATCCGGCGAATATCCAGACGCACCGACGCGTAGAATTTGAGAGCATTGCCACCCGTCGTGGTTTCGGGGCTGCCGAACATCACACCGATCTTGTGCCGGATCTGGTTGATGAAGACCACCGTCGTGTGCGACTTCGAAATCGAACCCGTGAGCTTGCGCAGGGCCTGGCTCATCAGGCGGGCATGGAGGCCCGGAAGGGAATCCCCCATCTCGCCTTCAAGTTCCGCCCGGGGCACCAGTGCGGCAACACTGTCGACCACAAGGACATCCAGTGCGCCCGAGCGCACCAGTGTATCGGCGATCTCAAGCGCCTGTTCGCCCGTGTCGGGCTGGGAAATCAGCAAATCATCAAGGTTTACCCCGAGTTTGCGTGCATAGGTGGGATCGAGCGCATGCTCGGCATCAATGAAGGCACAAGTGCCGCCGGCCTTCTGGGCCTCTGCGGTAATGTGCAGCGCCAGAGTCGTCTTGCCGGAACTTTCCGGCCCGTAGATTTCGACCACCCGGCCACGGGGTACGCCGCCAATCCCGAGCGCAATATCAAGTCCGATCGAACCCGTTGAAATCGTATCGATTTCAACAGCGTTGTCATCGCCCAGACGCATGATCGAACCCTTGCCATAGGATCGTTCAATCTGGCCAAGCGCCGCATCCAGCGCCTTCTTACGGTCTTCGGTATTCATGCATTCCTCGACGACGCGGAGTTGTGTGCTGCCCATTGATCGCTTCCTTGTTGAAAGGTTCTTCGCGGTTGCCAATTGCCTTGCCCCGCGTGATGAAGCATCAATGTACTGGTTTTGTTCTCACTGTAAAGTTCTTTTTTTGTTCTCATTTCGAAACAGCGTTAATGCCCCTTTGAAACGAGCGCAAACCAAGACCAGTGTTGATCATGTTTAGCGTAGCCCGATGACATGAGTCGCAACGAGACCAGCTTGGCGCGTGATTTTTTTTGGGAACGCGTTAACGGTTGTTTCGTTTCGCCATAGGACACAGAAGTCCAACCCCTCAAATAAAGGATTCTCTGCCATGAAGTTCGAAGTTTTCAAGGACAAGGCCAGCGACTGGCGCTGGAATCTTAAGGCCGACAACAACAAGATTATTGCTGACTCCGGCGAGGGCTATGTCAACAAGCAGGATTGTCTCGCCGGTGTGGAACTCGTGAAGGGTGGAACTATTGCAGCGGCGATCGAAGAACGCGATTGATGCCGTAAAACCGGGTCGGGCGAGGCCTTAGTCTCAGTTTAATGCGTCGCCTGATCCATGACTTCCTTCACCTTGCCTGCGAGCTGAGCCAGGGAGAAGGGTTTGGGCAGGAAATGGATATCCGTATCCTCGCCCAACCGGTTGCGGAAGGTTTCCTCGGCATATCCGGAAATACAGATCACCGGCATGTCGGGCATGGTATCGCGCACGTTCTTGATCAGGGTCGGTCCATCCATTTCGGGCATGACGGCATCGGTGATCAGCAGATCGATGGGCTCCTCGATCACCCCCATCAACTCCATCGCCGCTTCACCGGTGCGCGCCTCAAGGACCTTGTAGCCTTTTGCGCGCAAGGCACGGGCCGAGAACAGGCGCACCGCATCCTCATCCTCCACGACCAGCACCGTCCCGGCCCCGGTTGTCTCGGCAGCCTCGGGCACATCAGTCGTCTCCACCGGCTTGATCGCGCTGCTCGACGCGGCGTGATACGGCAGCATGATCGTGAACGCAGTGCCCTGCCCCGGGATCGAATCGACCAGCACATAGCCGCCGGTCTGCTTCACGATGCCGTAGACCGTGGACAGGCCGAGCCCGGTTCCCGCGCCCACCTCTTTTGTGGTGAAGAACGGCTCGAAGATGTGCTCGAGATTTTCTTTCGGAATTCCGATCCCGCTATCCGACACCTTGACGACGATATAGTCACCCGCAGGGACCGGTTCCCCGCCGTGACGGCGGCTGGCCAGCAGGGTTTCATTGCTGGTTTCGATGGTCAGTTCGCCACCCTCGGCCATCGCGTCGCGGGCATTGACGGCCAGATTGATGATCACCTGCTCGACCTGCCCCTGATCGGCCCGCACCAGCCCGAGATCACGTCCATGGACCATATTCAGTTTGATGTTCGCACCGATCAGTCGGCGCAGCAGGTTCGAGAGATCACCCAGCACATCGGTCATGGACAGAACGCGCGGCTGCAAGGTCTGCTGGCGCGAAAATGCCAGAAGCTGACGGACCAGACCCGCCGCCCGATTGGCATTCTGCTTGATCTGCATGATGTCGCCGAAGGACTGGTCACCCGGGCTGTGGCGCAGCAGAAGCAGGTCACAGAACCCGATCATCGCCGTGAGCAGGTTGTTGAAGTCATGGGCAATACCGCCAGCAAGCTGGCCAACCGCCTGCATCTTCTGGCCCTGGGCGAACTGCTCCTCGAGCGAGCGCTGTTCGGTGGTTTCCAGAAAGTGCACGATGAGCCCGTAGACACCACCCTGCCCGTCATCCATGCGACTGACATACATGGTCGCGATCCGGTTGATGCCGGCATCATTGGTGGTCCGCAGGCGGACATCGGTCGGCGCGGCCAGATCAGCATCCGCCACGACGCGGCTCAGCCAGGTTGTCACCTTGCCGTCATCTTCCGTCGCAACAAAATCGGTGACCCGGCGGCCGACCAGTTTCTGGTCCACCGGCGCCACGAGCGTGCGCCATGCCCGGTTGGACTCGGTCACCCGGCCCTCGGCATCCAGCAGGACAATCCCGACCGGTGCATCCTCGAAGAACCGCGCGAACCGCTGTTCGGATCGCCGCAGCGCCTGTTCCCACTCCCGCTCGGGTGTGAGGTCACGGGCCACCGACCGGGTTCGTATCCGCCCGTTCTCACCCCGCACTTCGGTCTGGCCGATATAGACTTGCACCGGGCTGCCATCACGCGCCTGCAACAGGACTTCATGACCACCATCATCGGTGTCGTATCCCGCCGGGCGGAACCGCGCCACGCCGGGCGCGGGCCGGCTCGCCAGAATGTCGTGCAGACACATCTCGTTGGCGAGCATTTCTTCGGGGGTATAGCCGAGCCAGCTTGCAAACGCGTTGTTGGCAAACACGAACCGGCCGTTTTCGTCCACGGAATAGAAGCCGATCGGTGCATTCTCGAGAAAGTCGACGAGCTTGGCCTGTTCCTCATGGATCGTCTGTTCCATGCGGCGGCGCATGGTGATGTCCTCCACCGCCCAGAGCGCGTAACCGGGCGCGGTCCGCAGCGGATAGGCCGACACCCGCAGCCAGTCCACGCCATCGCCCAGATCACGCACGGGTATTTCATCGGTCATGGGCACACCGTTCGCCACGGCGGATGTGATCCGGCCGATCCGTTCGGATGTTTCCGGACCCGCCCCGATCCGCGCGCCCAGTCGTGCCAGCGGCGCGTGTTGGGAATCGGGAAGCATTTCGGCAAAGTCGGCATTGGCAAACAGCGCGCGACCATTGCGGTCCACCACACAGGCCGGGAACGGCAGAACATCACCAACACCGCGCCAGAGACCGGCCTGTTTGACGAGCGCGCTCTGCCGCCGGCGCATCGCCCACAATCCCGCAAACCCGATTCCGACAAGCAGGGTGAGCCCACCCGCGACAACGACAAGCTGGTCGACCGGTAACCCGCGCCAGGCCAACAAGCCGAAGACGGCGACAGCAACGGCCACCAGCGCGGCCACACAGCCGACGAGCAGCGGGTCTTCGCCACCGCCGCCTGGTATGCCACCTGTGATGCCGGTCCTGCCTGTCATATTCTTCCCCGAAGCTGCCGCGCGATATTCCGACCGCGCAGACGTCATGCCACCCAGACTCATACCGGCTTGCACCCGCGTGCGCCAAGCATCCCGCAATCATCCATCAATCGGCTCTGGTGCCTCTGGGATGTCCCGCACGGGCCGCGGGCGGGTTTTCGAAATGCCCATCACGAAGGCAATGATCTCGGCGACCGCCTTGAAATGCTCGGGCCGGATGAACTCGTCGATCTCGGACGTGGCATAGATGCCGCGGGCGAGCGGCGGGTTCTCGAAGATCGGGATATTGTGCGCTTCGGCCGTTTCACGAATGCGGAACGCAACCGCATCAACGCCCTTTGCAACCACCTTGGGTGCCGCCATCATGTCCTGATCATAGGCCAGCGCAATCGCGAAATGGGTCGGGTTGGTGATGACCACATCGGCCGTGGGAACCGCCTGCATCATGCGCTGGCGGGATCGCTCCATGCGGATTGAGCGCAGACGGGCCTTCACATGCGGGTCGCCTTCGGACTGCTTGTGTTCGTCACGCACTTCCTGCCGCGTCATGCGCAGTTTCTTGCGGTGCTCGAAGGTCTGATACATGTAGTCGAAGATCGCGAGCGCGGTCAGGATGATCACGACGCCGCCAAAAATCTTCACGGCGAGCAGGAAGAGCAGGTCGAGAACGGTCTGCAGTTCCATGGTCGGGATATGGTTCAGATCCTTCATCGCCGACATGATCACGACCAGGGCAACAACCGCGACCATCGTGATCTTCAGCAGCCCCTTGATCAGCTCCGTGATGGAGCGCAGCGAGAACATCTTCTTGAGCCCGCCCAGCGGTGAAATCTTGTCCAGCGAGGGCTTCATCTTCTCGGTGGTGAAGATCAGGCCGTGCTGCACCAACGGGGCGGCAATCGCAGCCGCAACGAACAGCAGCATCGGGAGCGCAATCGCCAGCCCGATCCCCACCGAGACTTCCGTCAGGAGCAGACCCAAGGATTCCTGCCCGAAGGCGATGTCATGGGGGCGTTCGATAAACCGGCGCAGATCACGCACCATCATCCCGGCAGCCGACGGCAGGAACAACCCGATCGCCAGCACACCCGAGAGCAGGACAAACCAGTTGGTGACCTCCCGGGAATCGATGACATCGCCCTTCTTCTTGGCGTCATCGATCTTCTTCTGGGTCGGCTCTTCGGTTTTTTGGCTCTTGTCCTGGTCGTCACCGGCCATATCGGTCCCCTAGGGCGTGCGCAGGAAACCGCCCACGACGGTTTCAAAATGGTCGATGAACACGATCATGCTGACACCTATCGTCACGGCGAGAACAGCAAAACCCACAAGAATCTGCAGCGGCAGTGCGATGAAGAAGACCTGTATCTGGGGCATCAGTCGCGCCATCAGACCCATGGCGACATAGATCAGCACGCCGATCACCAGCACCGGGAGTGCAATCTGAAAACCCAGCCGGAAGCTGTCGGCCACCACCCGTGTGGCCGCCTCGGAGAAATCCCCGATCGGGAATCCCTGCCCGGGTACGAACAGGACATAGCTGTCGACCATCGCCATCAGCATGACGTGGTGCATATTGGTGACGAACAGCAGCGTGATCCCGATGGTCGCGAGAAACGCGCCGGTGATCGCACCCGACTGCCCTGCAGACGGATCAAACATCTGGGCACTGGCAAGACCGGCATTGAAGGCGATGATCGTACCGGCAACCTGCAGCATTGAAATCAGCAGACGGGTGATCGCGCCGATGGCGATCCCGATCAGGATTTCGCCACCCAGCAGCAAAAACAGCTCGGCCAGATTGGCCGGCAGGTTGGGCAACGCGACCGAGACGACGGGGAACACCACGAAACTGAAGGCCAGCGCGATGATCAGACGCACCCGGATCGGGACGTTCACCTCTCCAAACCCGGGCAGCAGAATCAACGCGCTGCCAAGGCGCGCGAAGATCATCATGAACAGATAGACGTCGGAGACGAGCAGAGCGTCGAGCATCGCGGGGCGTTACCCGATGCCGATGATGCGTTCGGTCAGGCCTTCGGTGAAGGTGATCAGCGTCGAAATCATGAACGGCAGGAACACAAGCAACGCGACAAAGACGACCAGAATCTTCGGCACGAAGGCCAGTGTCATTTCCTGAATCTGCGTCAGCGCCTGAAACAGGGACACGATCAGGCCGATCACCAGCGCCGTGATCATCAGCGGTGCGGAGAGTTTGAGCAGGACGACGATCGCATCACGCGACACATCGAGAACAGCGGCGGTATCCATCAAATAGCCTTCTGCCGGGGATGGAATGGACCGATCATCAGATCGGCATACGCAGGATTTCCTGATAGGCGGCAACGACCTGATCGCGGATTGCAACGACGGTCTGCAGGGCAAGCTCTGCCTCGGCAACCGCGGTCACCACATCAGCAACCTCGGCACTCCCGTCGACGGCCTGAAGGGTCATCGCTTCGGCATTCTTCCCGGACTGGAGCGCGCTTTCGGCCGCCCCCTTCACAAGATCGGCGAAATTCGCACCGGCAGATTGGCCCATGGGCTCAAGCCCGGGGCCGACCTTGGCGGCGTTGACATAAGCGCCGATGGCGCTGGAAATTGGTGACGTCATGCGATGTCTCCCGTGGCAAGAGTTCGCGGGTTAAAGGGAAATTCAGGCGTTACTTCAGCAGCTCCAGGGTGCGCGAGACCATGGTGCGGGCGATGTCGACAACACGAAGATTGGCCTGATAGCTGCGTTGGGCGGCGCGCAGATCGACCATTTCGATCATGCGCTTCACATTGGGAAGGCGGACATAACCGTTTTCATCGGCTGCGGGATGTCCGGGATCGAGGCGGCTGCCGAACTCGGATTTGTCGACCCCGACTTCGTGCACCTTGACGGTCTCGGTTCCCAGCGCGCGGTTCAGTGCGCTGCGAAAACTGACGGTCTGGCGACGATAGGGTTGTTCGCCGGGCCCGGTGGCCAGACTGTCGGCATTCGCAATATTCTGCGAAATCACCCGCACGCGCACATTCTGGGCGAGCATGCCCGAAGCGGCGATGTGCATGGCCTTGTGAAGTTCTGACATTTACGATTCTCCTGACGCGCGGACCTATCGGCCCGGGCGTGTGAGGGATGTGCGGATCATTTCCAGATGCTTGCGATAGAGGTTCAGGGTCATCTGGTAGGACATCTGGGTTTCGCCCAGCTTGGTCAGCTGCTGTTCGATGCTCACATCATTGTCGTCGATGGAGGTCTCGAAGGCATCGGGAGCAGCTTCGGCCTTGAACGGCATGTTGGGTGCAAGGCCGACAAGATGGGTGGCACTGGTGCGTTGGGGCGTCATGCCACCGGCCTGGGTTTCCTTGCGCACCATCTCCTGAAAGCTGACCTTCTTGAGGTCACGCGCCTGGAATCCGGGCGTATCGGCATGGGCGACGTTCTGCGAAATCACTTCCGTGCGGCGTGACAACCAGGACATCTTCTTGGTCATCATTTCCATAAGAGGAAGACTGTTGAATTCCATTCCCAAACCCGTGGCGCGGTTGGCACGCAGCATCCCGACGGGGACCGGCGCAAATCACGGCAAATTTGCCGAAAACTTTATCTACCGCGCCAGTATCCGCGCACCCTGTTAACAAAGGGTAAAGCGGTATAGAGTTGCGGCCAGCAACGGGAGGGGTTGCGGCGCTTCGCATGAGAGCGCCTGTCGAACATGCTTTATCTGACGCGCAAGATCGGTGAATCCATCGTCATCAATGACGACATAGAAGTGACCGTGGTCGATGTCCGCGGCAAGTCGATCAAGCTTGGCCTGACCTTCCCCGAAGATGTCTCGGTTTACCGCCGCGAAGTCTATGAACGCATCCTGGCCGAGCAGGACGGCGAGCCTGATACCGCTGCGACCGCCGAAACAGCGGTCACCGTCACGCCCGGCACAGACGCCGCCGACTGATCCTGTCTCTGAAAAAAGAACGGCGCCCGCCTCATGGAGGCGAGCGCCGGTTTGTCACCTTCTGATCGGGAGGGAGGAAATCAGAATGTGAACTGGTTGCTGATCAGGAAGACGGTGCCCTCGTTGTTCACGGGAACAGCCGTGGCGTTGATGTTGTCGGCTTCGATCAGGTGCAGTGCTGCGGCCAGATCCCAACCCGGTGCGACGCTGTAGGAGGCATCGAAGGACAGCATGTTGACTTCGGTGTCGGCGATGGCTCCGGCATTGCTGCGCGAGCTGTCGAACCAGGCAACGCTGACGCCCCAGGGGCCAGTGCTGTAGGAGCCACCAACGGTCCAGTACGAACCGGCATCTGCACCAGCTGCCGTCTGAACTGCGGTCAGGCCCTGCTCGGCAAAGTCAACGTAACCCGCACCGAGTGCGAAGCCTGCGAAGTCGACCTTGCCGCCGACGGAAATGGTTTCAACATCACCGCTTTCAGCGCCTGTCGCCGTTTCGGCATCACCGAACTCTCCTGTTGCGCTCAGCACCACACCGAACTGGTCGAACTTGCCTTCCCAGTTGGCACCGATGGCATAGACGTTCTCGAAGTCACCGTTGTTGTCGGCATTGAGAAGTCCGCCCGTTCCCGAGTTGACACCCGAATCCGGGGTCAGTGAGGCACCCAGCTGAAAACCACCGAAACGCGGGGTGAAGTAAATCGCCTTGGTGGCATCCCCGGTCACCGAGTTGCCGGTGGCCGCAATGGCTCCGCCGAAGTTGAAGAAGTCGGCAGCATCGCCGTCAGGGCCCAGACGGCCGACAAGCGCGTCATCGCTTTCGACATACATGCGATCACTGGCGTCGTCATTGTCGCCGAGTTCCAAGCGGCCCCAGACATCGCTGTCGATAAAGGCATAGGCTTCATCGGCCGCAGCGGTGTTTGCAGCACCAGCATTGAGCTCGATGCTCACGCCATACAGGATGCCGTTATCGGCCGTGTTCGAAGCTTCAATATGAACCTCGGCCTCATCCACGTTCAGGCTGTAACCGCGGCCACGACCGGCGGACACGTCCTGATCGGCGATCCCGGCATAGAAACGGAACTCGCCGCCCAGACTTACGCTCATCGCGTCCTTGGAACCGACCGAGCCAGCCTGCGCTGCCGTGCCGATCACAACCGCTGTCGCGAGCGCACTCGTGCTCAGCAGAAAAGTTTTCATGTTCATCAAATCAGGCCTCCAATGCCCTTCTGTTGGTTTTCGAAAGAGGAAGTGCCCGACGAAACTGACCGGAGGCACGTTCCAACTGGATTGCCGCACTCGGACTGTCGGGCGCGGATACTGTCAGGCGTGTTGGCGACGAAACCCGTGACAACGTCAGACCAAGCCGGACGTTTGCTGCGGGATTCAGCTCGCGGCGCTAAGGCAGTTGGCCATGCTGTCAGCCAGATTCTCGATCAGGGCGACATACAGGTCCGGCCCCGGGGTCAAGCCGGCACCGAGCGGATCGAGGACACCCTGACGTGCGCGCGTGCCTTCGGTCACCACGGAAACCAGCTTGGGCGTGAATTGCGGTTCGGAGAACACACACACAGCCCCCAGTTCCCCGATCCTGTTCCGGATTTCCTGCACCCGCGCCGCACCGGGAACCACTTCGGGGCTGACGGTGATGGAACCGACCGCATTCAGACCGAACCGGGTTTCGAAGTGATGATAGGCATCATGGAACACAACAAACGGCCGCTCCTGAACACGCGCGAGCTTTTTCGAGATATCGTCGGACGCGGCATCAATCCGCGCGACCATCGCTTTTGCATTGGTTGTGTAGGCGACCGCATTTGCCGGATCGGCCTGCGCCAGATTCCGGGCGATTTCCTGAACCATGATTTTCGCGTTCATCGGGTCGAGCCAGATATGCACGTCCACTTCGTCGTGCGCGTCATGGTCATGGTGCCCGTCCGCCTCGCCCTTGGCCTCTTCGGCATGCGCGTGGCCTTTATGATCGTCCTCATCATGTGCATGCTTCTTTGCATCCTCATGACCGTGGTCGTCGTGCTTTTTCTCCGAATGGCCATGGTCGTGATCTTGACCTTCGAACGCCCCGCCTTCGCGGATCGCCAGCTGTGACAACCCGTCGGTCTCCATGAGTTCGACCACAACCGCCTTCGCGCCGAGGGATTCGAGCGGTTTCTCCAGGAACGGCTCCAGGTTATGGCCAACCCAGAAAATCATATCCGCGGCTTCCATTTCCCGTGCCTGCGAGGGCTTGAGGCTGTATGTGTGCGGGGACCCGGCTCCCTCGACAATCAGGGAGGGCACGCCGACACCAGCCATCACGCCGGACACAAGGGAATGAATCGGTTTGATCGACGCAACAACCCGGATATCGGCTTGCGCCGTGGCGACTGGTGCCACTGCGATCAGGGCACTTATCAGAGCGATACGGAAGGAATACATGGACAGGGTAACTCCGGACAGGCAATTGTTATGTTATTACGTTACGTCTAGACTTGTTATGGTATAACGTACACACACAACCCCTGCAAGAAGAATTATGAACACCCCGATTTCCGAGATGGATAGTCTCCAGCCTCTCATCACGCTCAACAATGCCGGCCTCTACCGCAGCGGCCGCTGGCTCGTGCGCGGGATCGATCTGTCCGTGCGCCGTGGCGAGGTGGTGACGTTGATTGGCCCGAACGGATCAGGCAAATCGACCACCGCAAAGATCGCGCTCGGCCTGATCCCCACCGATGAAGGCCACGCCCAGCGACAGCAGGGCCTGAAGATCGGCTATGTGCCCCAGAAACTCTCCATCGACTGGACCCTGCCGCTCACCGTCTCGCGCTTCATGTCGCTCACCGAAAAGCTGAGCAGTGATGAATCCGGCGCCGCGCTCGATCAGGTCGGGATCCGGCATCTCGCCAACGCCGAAGTGCGTCACCTGTCGGGCGGCGAGTTCCAGCGCGCCCTGCTGGCCCGCGCGATCGCCCGCAAGCCCGACCTTCTGGTGCTTGACGAGCCGGTGCAGGGCGTTGATTTCGGCGGCGAGATCGCGCTTTACGATCTGATCTCGGAGATCCGGTCGACCCTGGGCTGCGGCATCCTGATGATCTCCCATGACCTGCATGTCGTGATGGCCGGCACCGACAATGTGGTCTGCCTGAACGGCCATATCTGCTGTCAGGGCCACCCGATGGATGTGGCCGAAAGCCGGGAATACCGCGAACTGTTCGGCGGGCGCGCCGCCGGCACGCTGGCCGTCTACGAACACGCCCACGACCACACCCACCTGCCCGATGGCAGCGTGCGCCACGCCGATGGCTCGGTGACCGAACACTGCCACCCCGATGACGGGCATCATGCCGATCACCACGATGATGATGCACCGCGCAAGGCCGGGGAGGCCCGTCATGCTGGATGATTTCTTCACCCGCGCGCTGCTCGCCGGAATCGGCGTCGCGCTGATCGCCGGGCCGCTGGGCTGCTTCATCGTCTGGCGGCGGCTGGCCTATTTCGGGGACACCCTGTCCCACTCCGCGCTGCTCGGGGTGGCGCTCGCGCTCCTGTTCGAGGTCAATATCACGCTGGCTGTGTTCGGGGTGTCCGCCGCCGTCGCGCTGACCCTGTTGCTGCTGCAGCGCCGCGCGACATTGTCGTCGGATTCCCTGCTTGGCCTGCTCGCCCACTCCTCGCTGGCGCTGGGGCTGGTGGTGCTCGCCTTCATGACCTGGGTCCGGGTCGATCTGATGGGCTTCCTGTTCGGCGACATTCTGGCGGTCTCCCCGCTCGATATCGCGGTCATCTATGGCGGCGGGATTGTGGTGATCACCGTGCTGATGCTGATCTGGCGGCCGCTGTTTGCTGCCACGGTGAATGTCGATCTGGCCGAAGCCGAAGGCCTCCGCCCGCAGCGCGCCAACATCGTCTTCATGCTGCTGATGGCGCTGGTGATCGCGATTTCCATGAAGATCGTCGGCGTGCTGTTGATCACAGCCCTGCTGATCATCCCGGCTGCGACGGCACGCCGGTTTGCCCGCGGCCCCGAAGCCATGGCCGTGCTCGCCGCCGTCATCGGGGTGGTCGCCGTCATCGCCGGCCTGTTCGGATCGCTGGAATGGGATACGCCCTCGGGCCCGTCCATCGTGGTGGCCGCGCTGGGGCTGTTCCTGCTCGCCCTGCTGCCGGTCACGGCCCTGCTGACCCGCGCACGCCCCGAAGATGAAGGCGCACGCCCATGAGCGACCCCACCCGTCCCGATCACGCCCATCCCGACATCGCCGGCCTCACCCGCAATCAGGCCTATGTGTTTGAAACCCTGCAGAACGCCGACGGCCCGTTGAGCGCCTATACGATCCTCGACGAACTTCGCGAAGACGGCTTCCGCGCCCCGCTGCAGGTCTATCGCGCGCTCGACAAGCTGGTCGAGATGGGCCTCGTCCACCGGCTGGAAAGCCTGAACGCCTTTGTCGCCTGCGACCATCCCGAGGGCGACCCCCACGGCGCGATTGCCTTTGCCATCTGCGAGGATTGCGGGCGGGTCGATGAATTCGCCGATGAGGAGATCGTCACCCGGCTGGGCAACTGGGCCCGGGCCGAGAAGTTCCAGCTCGACAAGACCATCATCGAACTGCGCGGCACCTGCGCGGAATGCGCCGCAGCCTGACGGCAAAAGCGACCGATTTTTCAGGTTTGGCTTGACCGAAGCGCCCGGGTCTGGGACACCCCGAATTCTCTGAAAGTATAATCCTCAACCGTGAAAACGAAGGAAGCGTCATGCCCGGTAACGTCGACAACATCCGCCCCTATGGCCCCAGCGCAGGCCGTGAACATCCCGACCATTTCAAGCGCCCCGACACCCTCGTCCTCGACATCCACGGCCACATCATGACCGAAGGTGTGGATGAGGAAGTCCGCAAGCATGTGCCGGCCATGTCGCTCGACGCGGTCAAGTATGCGAGCCCCCTGACCCGCGAGCTCAACAAGAAACAGAACGCGGAACGTCACGAGGAGCTGGTCGGCGTGACCAAGCGGCTGGAAGACATGGACAAGATGTGCGTCGACGTGATGGCGATCTCGCCCCAGCCGCCGCAGATGCACTATGACGCGCCCGACGCGCTGGGTCAGGAGACCGCCCAGAAGGTCAACGACAACATCGCACGCGCCGTCTCCGAAGCGCCCGACCGCCTGCTCGGCATCGGCACCGTGCCGCTGCAGAACACTGACATGGCGCTCAAGGAACTCGACCGCCTGACCAACGAGCTTGGCTTCAAGGGCATCCAGATCGGCGCACAGATCGGCAATGACGAGCTGTCGGCCGAGCGGCTGGAACCGTTCTGGGCCAAGTGCTCGGAGCTGGAGATCCCGATCCTGCTTCACCCGACATCTTTCGCATCCGAACGGTTCGGCGCCCATTACCTCACCAACATCATCGGCAACCCGCTCGATACGACTGTGGCCATCCACTACCTGATTTTTGATGGTGTGCTGGCACGTCACCCGGGCCTGAAATTCGTCGTCGTGCATGGTGGTGCTTTCGTGGCCGCCTATGCCGCGCGCATGGATCACGCCTGGGGCCAGCGCGAGGATTGCTGCCTGCACATCGACCAGCCGCCGACGAGCTACCTCAAGAACATGTATTTCGACACGGTGGTCTTCGCCAACGACCAGCTGGAGTTCCTGATCCAGAAATACGGCTCGGACAAGATCGTGCTGGGCACCGACTACCCCTTCGACATGGCCGATTACGACCCGACCGAACACGTCATGGGCATCGACAGCATCTCGGCGGCCGACAAGGAAGCCATTTGCGGCCTCAACTCGGCCAAGCTGCTCGGCGTCGACGTCAACGACTTCGCCCGCGCCAAGCCGCAGGCCAACTGGAGCTAGTTCACGTTCCCAAAAACATCGATATTCTTAGAAAAAGGCGGCTCTCACGGGCCGCCTTTTTTCATATCCAATATTCGTGCATTCCAGGATGGACATAATATTAATCTATAAATGCAATTATTATGCTATTTTACTTATTCATATCTTTTTCATACGTTGAAATATTTCTCCAATTTTTATAAAGGGACAATAAATATGCAAATTCCGGTTTGGCTTAAACCTTCACTACTCGGCGCCGTTGTCGGCGCTGTTGCAATTACGTTCATCGGCTTTTCCTGGGGCGGCTGGGTCAGCGGCAACAGCGCTGATGAATTGGCCGAAGACCGCTCGGAAGAGGCCGTGACCCTGGCTCTGACACCGATCTGCGTCTATCAGTCCTCGGAAGATCCCAATATCGAAACCGTCATATCCAGCATGAAAGCGGCGCGATCCTATCAGCGCAGCGAATTCATCATGGAAGCCGGTTGGGCAACGATGCCGGGCGAAGACGAGCCGAACGCTCAGATCGCCCGCGCCTGCGTCAACGAGTTCGCAAGCCGCTTCTAACCACGCCCGTTTGCGATGCGTTCATGCGCGTCGCACCCGTACAGAAATGAAGTTTGCAAGGCGGTCCCTCCTGGGCCGCCTTAACTTGTTCTTAAGCATAATCGGCGATTTTCATGGTGTGCGGCAGAAGGCCGCCTGACAACGCCATGAGAAGCCCGCGTGCCCGCTACCAATAACTCCTCTGCCAGACCTGTCCCGACGCGCAATTCCGCTGTCGCGCTGAAGGCTGCCCCCGGGCATGACGTCTCGGCACCGGCTCGGATCATCGCCAAGGGTGACGGAACGCTGGCCGACCAGATTCTCGAACTGGCCTTTGCCAATGGCGTGAAGGTGCGCGAGGACGCTGATCTCGTCGAGGTTCTCAATGCGGTCGATGTGGATTGTGACGTCCCGCTCCACGCGCTCGCCGCTGTCGCCGAAATTCTGACTTACGTCTACCGCGCCAATGGCGATCTCGCCGCAGCCGCGGCCCCACACACTTCCGATACCGACCCGAAAGGATAGATCATGCCGACTCTTGAAGCCGTCCGTGAGGACCTTGAAAACACCACTGTCGCCCTCGACCAGCTGCGCGGCGCCCTGCGCCAGGGCAAGGACGTGGATATGGATGCCTTCAACCTGAAGGTCGCCGAAACCTGCAAGGCTGCTGTCTCCCTGCCCAAGACCGAAGCCCCGCAGGTTCGTCAGCAACTCGAAACCCTGCTGCACAAGCTCAACGACACAAGGGCCGAGATCGAAGCCGAGGAAACCGCCATCGCGGCCGAACTCGCGCGGGTCGAAACGGCAGCGCCGCGTACCGCGCACACCGCCGGCCTGACCATGCCGAACGAAGAGCCTATCGCCAGTGGTGCCAGCGGCGACAACGACAAATAACCCGTTTCAAGGACGTACCCGATGGATCTCGTTTCCGGTCTCCGTTTTGTTCTCGCGCTTGTGGTCGTTATCGGCCTGATCGCGGGACTTGCCTGGGTTTTGCGCAAATATGGCAGCGGTCGTATCACCATGGGTGGTGGCAAGGGCCGCCTCGCCGTGGTTGAATCGACCCATATCGATGCCAAACGGCGTCTGGTGCTGATCCGCCGGGACGGGGTCGAGCATCTGATCCTTCTCGCCCCCAACGCCGAAACCGTCATCGAGACCCGGATCGAGAGCGGCAGCTTCTCGCAGGCGCTTTCCACCCAGACGAAACCGGACCCATCGGGAGCCACGGCATGACCCGTTTCGGCCTGACCCGGTTCCACGCCCTGGCCGCACTCGCGGGCGCCATCACGGCATTCCTGGTGCTGTCGGCTCCGGCCGCGGCGCAAAATCTCAGCCTCGATTTCGGTGATGGTTCATCAACCACCGGGCGTGTGGTGCAGTTCATCGCGCTGCTCACAGTGCTCTCGCTGGCACCCTCGATCATCGTGATGGTGACCAGCTTTACCCGGATCGTGGTGGTGCTGGCCTTCCTGCGTTCGGCCATCGGCACCCAGGGCACACCGCCGAACACGGTGCTGGTTAGCCTGGCGCTGTTCCTGACCGCCTTCGTCATGGCCCCGACCCTTGAGCGGGCCTACGAACAGGGCATCCAGCCCTTCATGGCCGAAGAAATTGACGAAACCGAAGCCTTCAACCGCTCGATGGAGCCGGTGCGGGAGTTCATGCTGAAGCATGTGCGCGAACAGGATTTGCGCCTGTTCCTGGATATGGCCGAGATCGAGGCCGTCGAGACCCCCGAGGCAACCCCGCTGCGCGCCCTGGTGCCCGCCTTCATGATTTCCGAATTGCGGCGCGCCTTCGAGATCGGATTCCTGCTTTTTGTGCCCTTTGTCATCATCGACATGGTCGTCGCATCGGTCCTGATGTCGATGGGTATGATGATGCTACCCCCGATCATGATTTCGCTACCTTTCAAGCTGATCTTCTTTGTTCTGGTGGATGGCTGGTATCTGGTGGCCGGCAGCCTGGTCCAGAGCTTCGGCTGACGACGCGCGCAACGCGTGGGACATGACGCGGAAGCTGAGACCTCACGTTTTTTCGTCGTTCCCGCGCAGGCGGGAACCCATAAACCCGGAAGGCCGTCTCATGGAGCTCGGTGTCTATGGACTCCCGCCTTCGCGGGCGTGACGATTTGTGGGACGGCGGGATCAACCGACAACCGCCTCCTGAATATCTGACCGGAAAGCACATTATGTTCTTTGGGCATCGTGCGGCGCATAAGATATGGCGCGAGCATTGGGAGCGTCTCGAAGGATGCTGAGAAAAGCACGGCCGTTCCGCCCCACACCGTCATGGCCGGACTTGATCCGGCCATCCACGTCGATGTGTCAGGTGACCTGCGGACATGACACCGACGACCTCACCCCTTTTCGTCGTTCCCGCACAGGCGGGAACCCATAAACTCAGAAGGCTGTCTCATGGAGATCGGTGTCTATGGACTCCCGCCTTCGCGGGAGTGACGATTTGTGGGAAGGCGGGGTAAACCAGTAACCGCATCCTGCGTGTCCGGCCCGTCAGCTTGGGTCGATTCCCAGCATCCTTCGAGACGCTCGCGCTGCTCGCGCCTCAGGATGAGGGAATTTGGGACAACAATATCCTCATCCTGAGGAGGGCCGAAGGCCCGTCTCGAAGGATGCTGAGAAAAGCCCGGCCAATCCGCCCCACACCGTCATGGCCGGACTTGATCCGGCCATCCACGTGGATGTGTCACGTGACCTCTGGACGTGGATGCCCGGATCAAGTCCGGGCATGACATGTTGAAGGAAACGGGCGGGTTTGAAACCCGCTCTTACAGCGCCTGCCCTATGGCTTCGACGCCGATCCCCACAACCTCATGCTGAGCTTGTCGAAGTATGAGGCGGCTCCGCCGAAAACGGATTTCCCCGCCCCCCTTTCCTTCCCTCGACATGGCCGGAGTTCAGGCCCTACCCCATTCTCGTCGTTCCCGCGCAGGCGGGAACCCATAAACTCAGAAGGCTGCCTCATGGAGATCGGAGTCTATGGACTCCCATCTTCGCTGGCGTGACGATTTATGGGAAGGCGGGGTCACAGCAATGACACGCCGAAGCACGTAAGGCAGCGACCCGCCGGACTCAGGGTCAGCCGGCCGTCGCCGCTTCGCCGCTCAACCGCGCGCGGTAGCTTTCGATGAAGGCCTGGAAGTCTTCGACCAGCGCAACACGCTGGAGGACTTCGGCAAAGTCACGCGGTGAGTTCTCGACCGAGGTGATGGCCTTGAAGTCAGCGGCATAGGGGGTTTCGGCCATGGCCGGCCCGAAGGCCTGACCCAGCGCGGCCAGCCGGGTCGAATTGCCGCCTAAAGCCAGAGCAATCGCCCGGTTGAGAACATACCGGCTGCGCTTGTCCGACAGTTTGGTGTCGCCGTCCGGGATCCCGCCACCCAGCCGTGCAAAGACATTGGCGGCGTTGTTCCAGTCCTGGGCCTTCCAGTGAATCTCGGCCCGCAACAGGTCTTCCTCGTCACCATTTTCACGTGCCAGCGCTGCCAGCGCCGTGTCGTAGTCACCCAATTGGGTCAGGGCGCGCGCGCGCGCCAGCGCCCGGTCCCGGCGGGTGCCCGGGAACATATCCGCAGTCTCACTCATATCGAGGCCGGCCAGAGCGCGCTCGGGCTTGCGGTTGAGGATCTGGACCATCGCCAGCTCCGCCCCGACCTTCGCCTTCTCCTGTCCCTCCAGCCGGAACTCGACCTGATGGGCGAGCAGGTCGGCGGCCTTGTCGAGCAGATCGACGGCAACCAGCCGGTCGGCCAGACGCCGGATCATTTCGTCCCCGGCCTTGCCCGCTGGTGCAAGTTCGCGGAACTCGTCAAACAGCGCGATGGCCTTTACAGGCTCCATCTCATCGGCATCACCATCCAGATACAGCCGCTCGAACACCGCACGCATGTCATCGGTCATACGCCCGGCAGCAGGATGTTCGGGGAAATTGGCCGCCGCGCGCTTGAGCGTGCGCAACCCGTCCCGATAGCGTCCGGCAGCGATTTCCAGCTCGCCGAGACGACGCAGAATTTTGAACTCCAGCCCATCGCCGCGCCAGACGTAGCGCAGCCGGTCGAGTTCATCGACGGCCTCTGCGGGGGTGATATCCTCTTCAGCCAGAAGCAGTTCGGCCTTGGCAAGTGTGGCAATCGCGCGGCTGCGGCGGTCATTGCCCTCGATCGTCCGCTCATACAGGGTGATCGCTGTGTCGATTTCGCCGTTGCGGCCCGCGATTTCGGCGGCAAAGACCCGTTGGCGGTCCCGCTCGGAGGGCGTCAGTTCGGCATCGCCGATCACCTCGAGCCAGAACTCGGCGGCCACCGGGTCACCCGATGCCAGCGCGACTTCCGCCCCCAGGAAGGCAAAATGTACGCGCAGGGAATCGGGATAGTCCTGCACGAAACGCTCGGCGGTCTGCAATTCGATGGAGGCGCTGACGATATCGCCCTGCGCGCCACGGACTGCCGCGCGCCAGAGTTCGATCTCGGGCTCGGCATCCAGTTCACGATCAAACAGATCGCGTTCGGCACCGGCAATATCCCCCATCAGGAAAAATGCCGCGCCGCGTGTCGCCTTGAAGCTGGGAACCCGGTCCATTTGCGGCGCGTTGGCCAGAATGACTTCGAGCAAGCCAAGCGTGCGATCCGCCAGTCCATGCGCCAGATAGAAGCGGGCCAATGCCAGCCGCCCGGTATCGCGGGCGGCGGGGTCCATCGCCTGAATTTGGGCAAGCAGTTCGCTGCGCGCGGACTGCAGATCCCCGAGTTCGACGTGCCGCCATTCGGTAAAGCGGAACATGCGCTCGAGCTCATCGCTGCCGCCGGCAGCCATCACCCGATTGCGCGCCGATGCATCGGTCAGGCGCAAGCCACCCGAAGCGGAAATGATCACCCGGTCTTCACTCGCACGCACATCCAGCCGATCCGACAGGGGTATCACGACAACACCCTGGATCGAGGTCAGCAGGCGGAAGTCGGGAAACAGAAACCGCTGGTCCACACCTGCGCCCGAGGCATAGACCGGTACGACCCGCATCGCATCGCCGACCTCGGGATCAACCATCTGCAGCGGTGTCCCGGGGAGGGTTGGGCCAACCGTCACCGATGGCACGCTCCCGGCATTTGTCGTTACACCCATCGCGTCCTCGGGTTTGAGGAGTTGCGGTGCCAGCACAATTTCCCAACGATTGTCGTCGCGCACGGAAAGCGCGTTATACCCGGGAATGGTTTCAAGCCGCAGGATCGTGGCGCGTTCATGGGGCACCTGCTCGATATCGCGCAGGAAGTCACCGGCATCGGCCAAAATCTGCGCCGTGTTGATGCGCGTCAGCCGGTCAAAGACCACCCAGAGATTGCCACCACGCCGGAAGATCGCAGCAGCGGTTTTCTCCTCAAAGGGGAACCGCAGAAGGGCGCCATCCAGTTCGGTCGTGATCCGGACCTCGAGCGGTTCGGCGCTGGACGGCAGTACCTCGGGATTGCGTGGCGCCGGAACCAAAGAGACCGGCAGCAGGTTCAAAGGCCCGGCGGGTACGGTTGTCGTGAGAGACAGATTGGTGGCGTCACGCGCAGCAGCCGTCGTATCGCTGGAAACGGGTGGTGCCAGCGACACCGGTCCCGGCCGCTTCGCGCGAACGGCTTCGCTGGTCGTTTCGGCTTGCTCTTTCGGATCCGCAAGTGGGGTTTTGGCAGGCGGAAGTTCGGCAACGGCTGGCGTTTCAGGCTTGTCTGCTGTGCTCTCCGAAGCCGCCTTTGTCACCGTTGCCGGTCGGACGGCACGGGTTGCGGGCGTGTCGAACACATCGACAACCACCTTGAACCCGTCACGAAAATGCCGGACCCGACCAGACACCTTCATGTCGATCCGGGTGTCATCCCCCTCGATCCGGCTTTCAACGCTTTCAAACCCGCGCGCGCGCGCCAGCGCGGTCTGCGAAACGCGGATATCGGCGGCACGATCAAACTGCAGCGAAACATCGCCATCCTGATTGCGCAACCGGTACTGCACCGTACTGGGCCAGTCGAAGACGAGCCGCGTGAAGGTCGGATGGTCACCAAACCGGGTGTTGATCGTGGGTGCGGTGCTTGCCGTCGTGTTTACGGTCGCCGCAGCGGGGCGCAGATCGATAACGATCGAACCCTCGTTGATGAAGTCCTTCATCCCGTGCGGACCCGTCAGATCGACAACCAGTTGTTTGTCATCGGCAAAGGCGGCACGGCGGATATGCTTTTCCAGAATGCGCGCAACTCCGGACACATCCCCGGAAACCGCCTCGTCAAAGGACAGCGTCAGTTGATCCCCGTTGATGCGCGCCGTGTAGCCGATGGGCCGGGGCAGATCGACCACGATACGGGCGAAATTCGAATGTTCTCCAGCCCGCACGGTGATCGGTTCGGCCGCCTGGATGCCGCCCGAAGAGAACACCATGGCGATCAGAAACCCGAGCCCCCCCGCGCATAGACAACGCGTGATCGTTTTGCCGAAGCTCATCGCAAAGCTCCCAGACGATCCCGCACAACGATATCGACCCGCCGCGCCATCTCCTCGCGCTGGGACAAAGGCAGATCGGGGTCCAACTCGCCAAACCGGCTCGCACCCGCCCCGACCACGCGTATTTCGCGTGAAATGCCATTGACCGCAAGCGCACGCGCGACGGCCGCCGCACGGGCAAGCGAAAGCTCCCAATTGGTGTCATAGGCCCCCCGCCGGATGACATTCGGGTCGGCATGACCGATCACTTCAATATTGTTCTCGATACGGTCAAGCGCACCGGCAAGAATGAAAATCGATCGCTGGCCCCGTTGGCTGACCCGCGCGCCGCCACTTTCAAACAGGAGTGCCGCAGGCAGGGTGACGATCACCGAATCATCGACTTCGCGCAAACCCGCCCCGGCCAGTTCCGGCTGGTCGGCAATATGTCCGGCAAGGATACGACGCAGATAACCGAGATCCAGCCCGCCCTCGGCAAGCAACTGAGTGATATTCAACTGCGCCGTTGGCTTGGCGGTTTCAGCCTCGTCACTGACATCGAACTGCCGGTCGAGTGAATCGACAGCTCCGTTCCAGCGATCCGTATCGACCTCGGACATGGAGAACATCAGGACAAAAAAGGCCACGAGCACGGCTGCCAAATCGGCAAACGTAATCAGCCATTGAGGGCTTTGGCCCGCCTTGCGGTCACCGCCCTGCATCATCGGTCGGCCGATAATGGTCGTCCCGCTCATTGCGCAGCCTTCAAGCGGATAAAGGGCGTGTCGATTACCTGAAATTCGATCCGCACCTGGCGCGGATTGCCGCTGGCAAGCCCGGTGGAGAGGTGTTCTTCGGCAAATCCGGTCCGGCCAAAAGCGCGGATGACCGCGCCCGCGCGGTTTGTCGCCAGATCGAGTGTATCCGGCGCGACCTCCTCGAAAGGTTCGGGGCCGTAATGCATGGTCACTTCGGTCATGATCTTGACGCCCGGCGGTGGCGGCAGGACCGAACTTGCAAGACGCGAGGTGAACACCAGAAGCTTGGGTGTCGGATTCGCGCCCTGCGCAAACAGACCGCGGGTTTCGATGTCGACAACGATGACATTGCCGATCCGGATGAGCTGGTACTGATCAATGCCGAACAGGGTTCGCAGCAGCTCACCGGCCTCGTTGTGCAGGCGCTCTGCGGCACCGACCTTGCCCACGAAAGAGCTGAATTCATGCTCTCGTCCCGTCGGGTTTCCGATATTGAACGTGGCGTTCAGGCTGCCCAGAACAGCGCGCGTCTTGGTGGTTTCAAAACGCGCGAGCGAATTGAGCATCAGGAAGAATGCAAGCAGCAGCAAGAAGATCGACAGCATGGCCGTCACACCCGCCGCGCCGGCACCGCCGGCTTTGCGGCGGGACACCGGACCGCCAGGGATCGTCTTGTCCTGCGAGATGTCAGACATCGTCATCGCGTTTCCATCCGGTTCCCGACCGAAGCTCAGCCGTCGCCGGACATGCCCGGGGAAAGGTCAACCGCACGCTGGCGCGCCAGTTCCGAAGTCACGGACCGGGCCCGCTCTGGCGGCATCGCGGCGAGGATCGGCGCTGTCTTGCGCACGTTCATCCGCTCCATGATTCCCAGCAGCGTCTTCATTTCCAGCTCACCGAGAATACGGGCGGCGTCCTTGGGCTTCATGGTCTCGTAGATTTTGACCACGCTCTCGATTTCTGCCTGTTCCTGCTCGTCATATTTGCGAACCAGACCTTCGATGGTTTCACGAAGCTCCTGCAATTCGGCGATCTGTGCCTCGAGGCGTGATTCGGCAGCGTCGAGCAGACGGGTACGGGATTCCAGTTCGGTTTCACGGGCAACCAGTTGATCGCGCCGTTTCGAGAGATCCTGGAGCAACTCCAGTTCCGCTTCGGTAAAATCGGTCACTATATTGAAGTCGTCTTCCACACTGCCCGATGTGCCAGCTTCCGTTGTCGCAGCGTCCGGCGCATCGGTCGCGTTCTCGGATTCGTCCTTGGTTTCCGCCAGCGCAACTGTCGTACCGCCGATTTCAAAGCCGCTGGTCATCTCGCCAATGCGCACGGTCAGCAGGAGCGCAGAGGCAACAACCAGAACCGGCAGCAGGCGCAGCCCGCGAAGTAATTTGGCGCGCGTTGTCGACATCAGCGCAGTGCCTCCCCGGCACCAGCGACCTTGCGCGCTTCGGAGAGCCAGGCCGGTGTGACAGCGCTGTTTTCAAAGACCTCGGCATCATCGGGCTCGGCGATGATGTCATGATCGCGTCGCGTCTTTTCCTGTTTGTCTTCGGCGCGCAGCCGATCAAAGATATTCGTGACTTCCGGTTGCGGTTGCGAGCGCGGGCGTTCGCGGGTCCGGCCCTCGGAAATCTGTGCTTCCAGGCGATCCGCCTGTTCGGTGGCGCGGGCGACCAGAAACTCCAGATCATTGCGCAAGGCAACCGCGCCATCGCGCTTGGTATCAAGCTCGGCCGCGCTGTCCTGGGCCGTGCGTTGTAGCAGCGCAACCCCGCTCTCGGCGCGGCTTGTGGCCGACACGAAATCCTTGAGCATCTTCTCGAAGCCCGCACGATCCGCACGCAGGTGGCCCAGCTTCCGGTTCAGGATCACGGCATAGGTGATCGTCGCCATCAGCAGCAGTGCAACAAAGACATCAAGATAGAACGCGATGGTCATTTGGAATCCTCGGTCACGATAAGCTTCTCTTCCACCTTCACGGCGACGACATTGCCCTTCCGGCCAATCCGGCCGGTGAACATCGGAACATCGCCGCAGAACAGCTTGATATTCGATTCCGGCGACGTGTTGAGCGGCACGAACTGGCCCTTCTTGAGGTTCAGCACCTCGTTGAGGGTCATTGTCTGTTCGTCAAGCACCGCGCGCAGCGGAACATTGGTCTGCGCCAGCTCGGACGCCAGATGGTTTTCCCAGATCGAGTCCCGGCCGAATTTCTCGCCCATGAACATCTGCAGCAGCAGGTCACGTACGGGTTCCAGCGTCGCATAGGGCAGCATCAGTTCGAGTTTGCCGCCACGATCCTCCATCTCGATCCGCAACCGCGTGATGATGCCGGCATTCGCGGGGCGGCCAATGGTTGCGAAACGGGGATTGGTTTCAAGCCGATCAAGCCGGAAGTTGACCGGGGACAGCGGATCGAAGGCCGCCGAGAGGTCCACCAGAACCACATTGATCATCCGCTCGACCAGATTGCGTTCAATGGTCGTATAGGGACGTCCCTCAATCCGCATGGCCGCTGTGCCGCGCCGGCCACCGAGCAGCACGTCCACGATCGAGTAGATCAGAGAGCTGTCAACGGTCAGCAAACCGTAATTGTCCCACTCCTCGGCACGAAACACGCCGAGCATCGCGGGCAACGGGATGGAATTCAGGTAATCCCCGAACCGGATCGACTGGATGGAGTCGATCGAGACCTCAACATTGTCGGAGGTGAAATTGCGCAGGCTCGTGGTCATCAACCGCACCAGGCGATCATAGACGACCTCCAGCATCGGCAGCCGCTCATAATTGACGAGCGCGGAGTTGATGAGAACGGAAATCCCGTCATCACCTTCCTGCCCCTCGTAACCATCAAAACCGAGCAGACTGTCGATTTCGTCCTGGTCGAGAACGCGGTTTCCCGCCTCGTCGGTTTCCTCATCATCACCTGCCACGCTGCCGGGATCGGCGGCAGTGGCCGGTGAAGTTGCTTCCTGGATATCTTCGTCGAGACTCACAATGATGCCTTCGGCTTGCGGTGGACTGGTTACTGAACCAGCATTTCCTTGAACAGAACGTCGGTCACGCGGGCGGGGCGTACAGCTGCGTTGACCCGGAACAGGAGTTCCTCCCGCAGGCGATAGATGCCTGCCGAGCCGCGCAAATCCTCGACGCGCAACTCCCGGAGATAGACCTGAAAATTGTCGATGATCCGCGGCATGGCCAATTCAAGACCTTCGATGTCCTTGGCCTCGGGCACTTCAAGCGAAACAACGATCTTGAGGAAGTTCGAACGGCGCCCGGGACTGTTGAGGTTCACCAGCATCTGCGGCAGCTCGTAATAGACCGAGGCCGTCTTCTCCTCGACAACCTCTTCCTGATTCTCCTCGGCGTGCTGTTCCTTCCCCATCAGGGAATCGAGCATGCCCGAGAAAAACGCACCGGCCCCGATCAGAATGAGCAGCACGGGTGCTGCGATCAGGATCAGCTTCTTCTTGGACTTCTTGCCACCGCCCTCATCCTCGAATTCATCTCCGAGTTCGGCATCTGCGCCCGCTTCATTCTCATTTTCTTCGGCCATGGGATCTCGCTTCCGAGGCGTTTGCACGAGCCGCAATCACCTGCGCGGCCCTCGTTGTCCGAAATCTAGTGCCAGTCTGGTTAACAATCTGTTGAAGCCCGGCAGAGTTTGCCGGGCTGGATGGGAAAAACAGGGGATTCATGCCGAGGGTCGAACCGCCGGAAGACGTCAAAGCCTGGTTTTCCGGGATTTCCTCAACTGGCACGCGCCCTGCACCAGTCGATGCGATGATTCGCACCAGGAAAGAAAAATGACAACCACAGCGGAAGTCGCCCTCTCATATCAGCTGGCCCTCACCAACCAGCTCGATATTACGGCCAACAATATCGCCAATATGTCCACCACGGGCTTTCAGAGCAGCCAGCCGCTGTTCGCGCAATTCCTTGTCGATGTCGACAAGCAAGGCAACAACGTCGCCTTTGTCGAAGACCGGGGCACCTTGCGGAACACTGCGTCGGGCCCCCTGAACTTCACCGGCAATTCGATGGATCTCAGCTTGCAGGGCGGGGGTTATTTCGTCGTGGAGAAAGACGGCGAGTTTCTCTACACGCGCAACGGTTCGTTTCGCCTCGATGAAAGCGGACGCCTTGTAACCAATGGCGGCGCGGTGGTTCTGGATGAACAGGACAACCCGATCGTGTTTAGCCCCGACGAATCCGCCATCGAGATCAGCCGCGACGGCAGCGTGCGCACCGAGAACGGCGAAATCGGCCAGCTCCGGATCGTGAACTTTGCCGACGAGCAGGACATGGAACTGCTCGGCAGCAGCCTGCTCCGCACCGACCAGGTTCCCTTCGAAGCCGCCGGCACCGAAGTCGTGCAAGGAATGCTCGAAGGCTCAAACGTAATCGCGATCTCCGAAATGACCCGGATGATCGAACTTCTGCGCAGCTATCAGTCTGCGAACCAACTGATCACAGCAGACGAGGATCGCCAGGAAAAGGCGATCGATACTCTCACACGACCCGTGTGAGCTAAGGAGTATTTGATATGAGATCTCTTAGCATTGCCGCCACCGGCATGTTGGCCCAGCAACTGAACGTCGAGGTCATCTCGAACAACATTGCCAACATGAACACCACCGGGTTCAAGCGCCAGCGCGCCGAATTCCAGGACCTGCTCTATCAGAGCCAGCGCCGTGTTGGTTCGACCGCGTCCGACAGCGGCACGGTCGTGCCCGCCGGTGTCCAGATCGGGCTGGGTGTGAAGACCGCGGCGGTTTACACGATCAACGAGCAGGGCAATCTGCAATCAACCGAGAACCCGCTTGATCTTGCGATCAGTGGCAACGGTTTCTTCCAGATCACCCTGCCCAGCGGCGAAACCGCCTATACCCGCGCCGGCTCGTTCCAGCTGAGCCCGACCGGGCAGCTGGTCACCGTTGACGGCAATATTGTCCAGCCCGCGATCACCGTGCCGGCCAACACATTGCAGATCACGGTCAACGCCAGCGGTCAGGTTCTCGCTCAGGTCGCAGGCAGCGTTGCTGAAACCGTTGTCGGACAGCTCCAGCTCGCCAATTTCGCCAACCCGGCCGGGCTTGATCCGGTGGGTGACAATCTGTTCCTCGAAACCACCGCGTCGGGCTCCGCCACAACGGGCAATCCCGGGGTGACCGGACTGGGCACGATGATCCAGGGCTTTCTCGAGACCTCGAACGTCAACACGGTAAGCGAGATCACCAACCTGATCACTGCCCAGCGTGCCTATGAGATGAACTCCAAGGTCATTCAGACCTCGGATGAAATGCTCAGCACCATCACCCGGATGAGATAGGAGACCCACGATGAGCCACGACATCGTGAATCACTTCAAGACCTTCGCCGCCATCCTGATGGTCTCCACCATCGGGATCGGCACCGCCTCCGCCAACTCAGCGGGACCGGTCACACAGCCAGCGATCGCCGAGCCCGTGCCCGAGCTTTCCCTGCGTCGACAGGTGACCGTCGACCAGAATTCGATCCGGCTTGGCGATCTCTTCGACGGCCCGATCTCCGGGGTTCCCGGTGTCGATGCGGACACCGTCGTCGCCTATGCGCCGCAGCCCGGTCGCCGCGCGATCTTCGATGCCGACTGGCTGTCGCGGATGGCCTATCGCTATCGCCTCAACTGGCGGCCCGCCACACGGCTCGACCGCGCCATCGTCGAACGCACCAGCACCATTGTTTCGGGCGATGCAATCTCGATCGCGCTCCGCGATGCGCTCGAACAGCGTGGCTATGGCGATGATTACGAACTCGATCTGTCGAACCGGAACCTGCTTGTTCATATCGACAGTTCAAAACCGGCAACCGTGGATATCGTGAACCTGTCGGTTGACCTGAACAGCGAACGGTTCAACGCCGTCGTTTCCATTCCCGCCGGCGATCCCAATGCACAGCGCCACACCGTCACCGGGCGCCTGTTCGCGATGATCGAGGTTCCCGTGCCTGTCACAATCCTGCGGCCGGGTGAAGCCATCCGTTCGGGTGACGTGAAATGGCTGCCCGTCCGGGCACGTTCGGTGCGCGACACGATCGTGACCGATATGGACGACCTGATCGCCATGGAACCACGCCGTGCCTTGCGTCAGGACACCCCGATCCGGCTTGCCGATTTGCGTCAGCCGCTTGATGTGGAGAAAGGCAGTGTCGTGACGATGCAGTTCCAGACGCCGACCATGACGCTCAGCGCCACAGGCATTTCCGAACAGAACGGAACCAAGGGCGACATTATCCGCGTCCGCAACAGCCAGACAAAGCTTGTCGTCGATGCCCGCATCACCGGTCCGGACCGGGTTGCCGTGCAGATTCTGCCGCAGCTCGCCGCCAATGAAGGAGCCACGAAATGACCCCCGCAATTCTCGTGCAGAACAGCACCCTGCGCGCGCTGACCCTTGTCGGGCTGGCTGTCGCCCTGACCGGCTGCAACGCCCTGTCCCGGATCGCGACGGTCGGCGCCGAACCGCCCCTCACCCAGATCGAGAACCCGGTTCAACGCCCGGACTATCGACCGGTTTCAATGCCGATGCCCGCAGCACAGCCCATTGAGCGCAATGCAAATTCGCTCTGGCGCACGGGCGCCCGCGCCTTCTTCAAGGACCAGCGCGCCGCTAATGTTGGTGACATCCTGACGGTTGTGGTCGATCTTGAAGACGAGGCCACGATCAACAACTCCACGACCCGGGCACGCTCAGGAACCGAGGATGCCTCTCTCAATGCCTTTCTGGGTTACGAGACGAGTCTGAGCCGTGTTCTCCCCGAAGCGATCAATCCGGGCAATCTACTGGACGCCGACAGTTCCTCCGGGTCTACGGGCACCGGCACGATTTCACGTGACGAAGCCATTCGGCTGCGAATTGCCGCCGTTGTCACCCAGGTCCTGCCGAACGGCAATATGGCAATTTATGGCCGTCAGGAATTTCGTGTGAACTTTGAGGCACGTCAGCTTCAGGTCGCCGGGGTTATCCGTTCGGAAGACGTGAGCTCCACCAATACCGTGTCCTACGATCAGATCGCCGAAGCGCGCATCTCCTACGGCGGACGTGGCCAGATTTCCGATCTCCAGCAGCCGCGTTATGGGCAGCAGGTGCTCGACATCATCTTCCCGTTCTAGGCGACGCAGGCAGCAACACCGATGAGCGGAAGAAGGGCCAGGCAGGCCCTCCCGGACAGGTAGTCCGGGATAGAAAGAAGGGCCGGTTCCAGGATGGAGCCGGCCCTTTTTCTTTGTCACAGGCAGTCGGATGAAAGAACTCAGTCGGCCTTCCGCAGGTTTCCGTCATCATCCACCTCAAGACCCGTCTCGCGCGCAGCCTCGATCACTGACGGATGCCAGCCCGGCTTGCCCGGATCGGGACCGCCAACGACGGCGAGCATCAGCGCGTCGGGTCCATCCGAGACACAGCGAAATCCGCGATAGATCCCGACCGGCACGTTCACCACGTCGCCGACCTCCAGTGTGACCGATTCTTCTTCGTCACCCTGCATCCAGTAGATGTCCCAAATCCCCCGGATCGGGATGAAGACCTCCTCGGTCTCGTGCATGTGAAGCGCCGCCCCGCTCCCCTTTTGCGCCCGAATATAGCCCACGCTAAAGCCATGTGCGGGTTCCGAGATGATCGGTTCGAGGTTCGGGTCGTCAACATTTTCGGTCACGTTCATACCGATGATGTTGATGTTCTCCCGCGCATGCCCGGGAATGAGCTGGTCGAGAAACGCCAGCGTCGAGCCCTTCATTTCCGATGCGCGGGACACATTGTTGGCCAGCATCTGTTCACGCGTTATCACGGGTATCGTCATGACTTTCCTTCTCCCTGAAATCCGATCGTCTCTTGTCCGAAACCTACCGGCCCTTGGCCGCCATTTCCACGCGCTTGCTGTAACGCGGATCGCCACGCTTGATCTCACCCAGCAGGCGCGAGGCCTTGAGCAACAGGACATCATTTGTGCCATCGGAATGCACGAAGCTCAGCCCGTCACGCAGCAGCTTCTCGATCGGGTTTTTCTTCATGTAACCGGTCGCCGCCCAGAGCTCGAAGGCCTCCATCAGGACCTTTACCGAGTTCTCCGCCGCATTCACCTTGCACAGCGACGCAGCAACAGCATCCGGCTCACCCTGATTGGCGGTATAGCCGGAGTACCAGAGATAGAACCGTGCGGATTCGATCAGCATGCGCATCCGCGCCAGGCGTTGGGCCTGGATCTGATGTTCGAAAATCGGCTTGCCACCCTGCACGCGCTGCTTGGCGTATTGCAGGGTGACGTCAAAGGCACGCTGGGCCACACCCAGCACGGTCGCGCCGGCCTGGATGTTGGAGCCGAACCGGGTCAGCAATGCGCCAAGCTCGCCAAGCGCGCCGTTGGGCGTACCCAGGACATCTGCCTGGGGAATTTCCACATTGTCGAAGATCATCGTGCCATTGGCGACATTGCGCTGGCCCAGCTTGTCCCAGATCTCCGTCACCGAATAACCCGGCGTGTCAGAAGTCAGCAGGAATCCGCTCATGCTCTTGAGCGGCGGCTTGCGCATATCCGTGCGCGCCATGACGTAGATCACCTTGGCCAGTCCACCGTTGGAGATGTAGCGCTTTTCCCCGTTCAGGATCCACTTGTCTCCCTTCTTCTTGGCGGTCATCCGTACGCCACCATCGGGCTTGTTGTAGGGCAGGATCGAGTCGCTGCCCGAGAGCGGCTCGGTTGCAGCGGCGGCCAGCAGGCATTCGGGATCGTCCATCACGCGGGGCAGCCATTTCTTGCGCTGGCGTGCTGTTGTCAGGTGACTGATCATGGTCATGATCTTCCAGGTCTGATCAAAGGCCACGGCGATCCCCAGATCGCCATAAGCCATGTTTTCACCGACCATCGAGAGGGTCATGACATCGGCACCGCCGCCGCCATATTCCTTGGGCACCGAAAGGGTGCGCAGGCCAAGCTTGTCGGCCTTGCGAATGAGTTCCCAGTTGAAGGATTTCGCCGGATCGGGTTCGCGATCCCCCACTTCGGCAACCGGGATCATCTCCTCGATCGCGAACTTGCGGGCCTTGTCGCGCAGCGCGATCTGGGTTTTCGATAATGCAAACTCGACCATGTGCTTCCTCCTGGAATGTGTCGTCTTTTTTATTGTTGCCGGATAAGTCCGAAATCACTCGTCATAGGTGAGCGCGCCGCGACCCAGCAGGGTTTCGGCCTGAAGGTCCTCGAACAGTTCTTCCACCTGGGTAAAGTGAACCCGCTTGCCGATGGCTGATTTGATCGTGCCCTTGGCCATGACTTCCATGGTCTCCATCAGTTCGGTGCGCGTGGAATGACGTGAGCCGGTGACGATTTTCTCCGAGATCAGCAGATCGATCGGGTTGATCTCCACATTGCCCGGCTTGGCACCGATCACCACCGCGCGGCCTGCCTTGGCCAGCGCACTGATCGCAGCACCGAAGGTCTCGGGCGCCCCGACATAATCAACAGATGCCTCGACACCTTTTCCATCGGTCAGTTTTCGGGCCGCGGCAGCCAGATCATCAACCGCGCGTACGTTGATCACCTCGTCCGCGCCCCATAGCTTTGCAAATTCCAGCTTCTCATCCGAGATATCTGCCGCGATCACACGGGCACCGAAGGCCTTGGCCACCTGAATGCCATGCACACCAACCCCGCCAGCCGCACCGATCAGCAAGACGTCATCATGGGGCGAAATCTGGGCGCGCTCGCGCATGCAATGCCAGTTGGTGTTCACGGCATCCGCAGCAATCGCAGCCCCTTCATAATCGAGCCCTTCGGGGATTGGCAGGAAGTTGCCCGCGGGGAGCACGATGTAGTCGGCGTAACCGCCATCCACATGCACGCCCACATAGCCGCCGTGATTGTCGCACAGGGTTTCCCGCCCGCCATGACACCAGCGGCAGTATCCGCAATTGAGATAGAAATAGACCGCGCAGCGATCACCGGGTTTGACGTTCGTCACACCCGCACCGACGGACACGATGTCGCCCCCGAGTTCGTGGCCCATCACGCGCGGGGCTTCCCCGCCAAAGACGCCGGTCCGCATCGTGACCAGCGTGAGTCCGACCCCCGCAGCCCGGACCTTCATCAGGGCTTCGCCCGGCCCCGGTTCGGGATCCGGCCGCTCTTCAAGCGTGAAGGGTTGCCCCCATTCCTTGACGACCATGGCACGCATCGCGTTTCCCCTTGCCCTGTAAACCTTGCCACGAACCTTCTTTACGGGTTCGATTTGGACAAACGCTAACAGGTTTCAGGCACACGTGAACAGATGCGCGAAGTCTTCTTCGGATATATGAATTTCGGTCCGACGAGGACGCCAGCTAATCGTCGCGGTGGGTTTTTTCCATCCGCTCGTGGCGCTCCTGGGCTTCAATGCTCAGGGTCGCGATCGGACGCGCAATCAGGCGGCGAACACCGATGGGTTCCCCAGTCTCTTCGCAATACCCGTAGTCACCGGACTCGATCCGGCGGAGCGCGTCATCAATCTTCGAGATCAGCTTGCGCTCACGGTCGCGCGTCCGGAGTTCCAGCGCGCGTTCGCTTTCAACCGACGCCCGGTCCCCGATATCGGCCTCCTGGCTGGTCGTGCTCTGCATGTTCTGCAACGTCTGCCCGGATTCACGCAGAAGCTCGCTCTTCCAGTCGGTCAGATGCTGCCGGAAAAACTCCTGCATCATTGCATTCATGAACTCTTCATCGTCCGATGGAGTGTAATCGGGTGGAAGCATAGTGGACGCCATGACGTTCATTTCCCTTCGACCTCCGGTTGACTCGACGAGGCCTGATTTCGGGCGCGGAATATATGCATGACACACCAAGCGGGCAAGCCGCTTTGCATGAAGAAATTGTGACACAAAACGCGCCCCAAAATTCCATAACCTGTTGTAATCAATATTTTTAGTTCCTGCTCCCGCGCACCTTCGCCGGTCTTCAGGACACCTAGATCATCGAAAGTTTGGCCAATTCGACCTTTGCACGCAGTTCGATTTCGTCGATCAGGGCAACCAGACGCGGATCGACACCGTCGCGCCGCCGCTCCTCAAGACGGTGAATAATGGACGTCAAAACCCCGCGCGACATGCTGCCCGTCAGCAACCCGACACGAATTTGGTCGAGGCGGTCCAGTAGATCATCAGCGCGATCCACCTCCTGAGCTTCTGGGCTCTGGGTTGCCTCTCCCGTCGACTGCAACGCAATCAGGGCTGCAACGGACCCAACCTGCGACATGCCCGAAACGGACGGGCCCGCAGATTGACGGGTGCCCCCCATATGCAAAGCAAAGTCACCTCCAGCCGCACCATCAGAGCCGTTTTTGCGGCGTGGTGCATTGGTCCTGACAGATCCCGTACCATTGATTTTCATCGCTGCGTGTATCCCTGTGATGCCAGAGCTTCCGGCCCGCACCAGACTGCACAATCGCGGTTAACAGGTCGTTAAGGCAGCTGCGCTGCAGCACGGCCAGATCCGCATATGGCCGCCGCCGGGCCTGGATCACCGCCCGACACGCCCGCACCCATCATCCGATAGACGTCAGCCGGTCGGGACCGGGAAATTCTTGCCCGCTTGGCACCGGTTTTGCCGGGACAACCCGATTGCGCGCAGCATTCGTCATATTTTTTGTGTTTAATTACATAGGGTTACAGATTTTTCAGAACTGGCACAGTTCTCGCTTCTAAGCAGCCGAGGTGAAGTCTCATCCACGCACCAACCGGATTGAATATGTATCTCATTGTTTTGAAAATCTGCCACACGCTCTTCGCCGCACCGGCCCTGCGCCGCATGCTGACCACCGTCCTGGGCGCAGTCTTGCTGCTGGCAGCGGTGTTTCCTGCATCGGTCAGCGCACAGTCGCGCATCAAGGACATCGTCAATATCGAAGGCGTCCGTGACAACCTGCTCGTCGGCTACGGCCTTGTGGTCGGCCTGAACGGGACTGGTGACACGCTCCAGAACGCGCCTTTCACCCAGCAAAGCCTTGTTGGCATGCTGGAGCGGCTGGGCGTCAACACCCGCGATGACATTGCCAACCTGCGGACCGCCAACGTGGCCGCCGTCATGGTGACTGCCACGCTTCCCTCCTTTACACGCCAGGGAACACGGCTGGACATCACGGTCAGTGCCTTGGGTGATGCCAACAGCCTGCGCGGCGGAACCCTGCTGGTGACCCCGATGCTCGGTGCTGATGGCGAAGTCTACTCGGTCGCACAGGGGCCGCTGGTGGTCGAAGGATTTGCGATCCAGGGCAACGCCCAGACGATCATCAAGGGCGTTCCCACAACGGCACGAATCCCCAGCGGGGCAATCGTCGAACGGGAAATCGGTTTCGCGCTGGCTGAACTGAGCCAGGTCCATCTGAACCTGCGCAACCCCGACTTCACCACATCCCAGCGGATTGCCCAGTCGATCAATGCCAATCTCGGAAGCAACCTTGCCAGCGTTCTCGACCCGGCCACCATCCGCCTGGACGTTCCGCCGGAATTCGCCGGCAACACCATTGCGCTGCTCACCCGCATCGAACAGCTCCAAGTCACCCCCGATCAGGTGGCTCGTGTGGTCATCGCCGAACATTCCGGCGTCATCGTGATGGGGCAGGATGTCCGCATCAGCACCGTCGCCATCGCACAGGGCAACCTGACCATTCGGATCACCGAGACCCAGCAGGTCAGTCAGCCCAATGCCTTTGCCCAACAGGGCCAGACCCAGGTCGTGGACCGGACCAACATCGACGTCGATGAGGACAGCGACAAACGTCTGGCTGTTCTCTCACCCGGAATCACGCTGCAGGAGATGGTGAACGGGCTCAACGCACTGGGCATCGGCCCGCGCGACATGATCTCCATCCTGCAAACCATCAAGGCGGCCGGTGCCCTTCAGGCCGAAATCGAGGTAATCTAATGGACGCGTTCTCCAGCAAGACCATTGCCCCCAACATTGCCTTCGAAACCGCCACCGCGGCGCTGCAGGCAAACCGTGGTGCCAATACGCCCGCATCGGCCAACATGACCGAAGAGACGGCTGAAGACTTCGAAGCCTTCTTCCTGTCCCAGGTCTTCTCGGAGATGTTCTCCGGGATCGAGACCGACCCGCTGTTTGGTGGTGGCGCCGGTGAAGGCGTTTTCCGCTCGATGATGATCCAGGAATTCGGAAAATCCGTGGCGCAGACCGGAGGGATCGGCATCGCTGATTCCGTCATGCGCGAAATGATCGCCCTCCAGGAGGACCAATAGTCATGGCCATTGCACAGCAAGCCTCTGCACAACCCGCAGGGACAGAATTCGCCGACAACCTCATTCGGGTGACCCAGCGGCTTTCCAATCTGATGGAGACCGAGGTCGACCTCCTGCGCGGCAACCGCGCCCGGGATATCAAGGCACTGCAATCGGACAAGGAATCCCTGACTGCCGTCTATCAACGCATGATGATGGACCTCAAGGAAGCCCCCAGCGCCCTGCACGGGATCGATGACGGCCGCCGCAATGCGCTTCGCCGCGCCGCCGCAACCCTCGAAAAATCCGCAATGGGCAACACGATCGCCCTGCGCACCGCTGTCGAAGCCAACAACCGGCTGATGGAAGCGATTGCCGATGCGATCCGTTCGCGCAGCAGCGAAAACGCCACTTATGGCGCAAATGCCCAGGTCGGGACGTTACGCGACGCCCCGCTGAACGTCTCCGTGAACCAGACCCTCTAGCCAACGCAGCCCGCCTCCCGCAGGCAACCACCGAGCGAAGACCACCATGTCCCTCACGATCTCTCTGCAATCTGCACTCGCCTCCCTGCAAGCCACGCAGGGTGCGATGCAGGTCGTGTCGAACAACGTCGCGAATGCAACGACAGAGGGCTTTACCAAGAAAACCGTTGCCACCCAGACCCAGATCGTCGCCGGACGTGCCAGCGGTGTACGTCTGGGCGACATCGAACGGGTGGTCGATCAGAATCTGCTGCGCCAGATTCGCGAACAACTCGCCAAGGTCGAGGATCTGTCGATCCGCAACGAATATTATGGCCGCATTCAGGAGCTGTTCGGTGCGCCGGGCAGCAACTCGGATATCGGGCATCTGCTGACCGAATTCGGCGCAGCGATCGAGTCCCTCTCGACCACGCCCGAAAACACCCCCGGCAAGTTCGAGACCGTTGCGCTGGCGGTTCAGTTCACCGAACGCATGAACGGCCTGACCTCCGAAATTCAGGCGATGCGCCGGGAAGCCGATCGGGATGTTTCCGACACCGTCAATCTGATCAACACCAAGCTCAACACGATCAACGATCTGAACAACCAGATCTCGCTGGCGCTCGGACAACAGCAATCCGCTGCGGACCTGAAGGACGCGCGGGACCTGGTGCTGGCCCAACTTTCCGAACTGATCGAGATCGAGACCTTTGACCGTTCCAGCGGCCATGTCGTGATCTTCACGAGTTCGGGCCGCCCGCTGGTGGACAACAGCGTGATCCCGCTTGCCCACAACACGGTTGCCCAGTTCGATGCGTCGATCAGCTATCCCGGCAATATCGGCGGGATCAACTATGGTGCGGGCGCAATCGATATCACGGGTGAAATCTCCAGCGGACGCCTGGCTGGCCTGATCGAATTGCGTGACCAGCGCCTCACCGAACTTCAGGAACAATACGACCAGATCGCCGAGACAACGGTCCGCGCGCTCAATGCCGCCCATAACGCGGGCACATCCTTTCCGTCACCCACCGAGTTGACCGGTTCGCGTTCCTTCGCCGGGACCGATGCCCCGGGCATGTCCGGCACCTTCCGCGTGGCGATTGTGAATGCGGATGGTGAGGTCGTCGAGAACAACGATATCGCGCTGGGCGGCCTGGCCGACATCAACGCGCTGGTCGCGGCGATCGACGGCATGGCCAATGCCAGTGCCAGCCTCAACGCCCAGGGCAAGGTGGTGGTTACCGCCACCGGTGGCAATCGCATCGCGACCAACGAAATGACAAGTTCGGTCACCACAGGCAATGAGACGACGGGATTGTCCCAGTTCCTCGGACTCAACGACCTGATGACCCTGAACACCGATTACACGCGCTACACATCGAACCACCAGGCCAGTGCATCGACGGCCATCGGCCTTTCCGGCACGCTGACTTTCACCCATCCCGGCGGGGCAACAGCAGTGGCCTATGCCGCGGGTGACTCACTCACGACGATTGCCGCAAACATCACCACAGCCCTGGCTGGCCAAAACGTCAACGCCTCTGTTGTGCAGGAAAACGGTCGCTTCCGACTGAGCATGAACGACACCGACGGTGGCAATTACTTCATCGCCGATTCGGGCACCCTGACCAGCACATTGGGCATTCGCGCCGGCCAGCCGGGCGCCGCCTCGCTGATGGGAGTCGACAGCACGATTGTCGCCGATCCCAATCAGTTGTCGACCGGGCAGCTCTCCAGCAGCGCGACCCTCGCGGTGGGTGATGTGGCCACCTCTGCCGGCGACAGCAGAGCATTGCAATCCATGGCCGCCGTCTTCGGCAGCGACCAGACGCTTGCCGCAGCCGGCGCCCTGCCGATCTCGACAATGACGCTGGCCGATTACGCGGCCAGTATCGTGTCCCTGAACTCAACCCAGGCGAGCGACATTGGCACCCAGTTTGACGTTCAGAGCAATTACAGCGCCGCGCTCGAAACCCGCGCGGCGAACCTGAGTCAGGTGAATATCGACGAGGAAATGTCGAGCCTGATGATCCTCCAGAATGCCTATCAGGCGTCCGCGCGCGTGACCCAGACGGTCAGCCAGATGATGGACACCCTGATCGGCCTTATCCGCTAGGAGCCGGCCATGACCCGTGTCGCGCCTTTCGCCCAACAGCAACTCTCCATGTTCCACGCGCTGCAAACCCAACAGCGCATGTACAGCGGCAATGTCCAGTTGGCGACGGGTCAGCAATCCCAGAGCTATTCCGGAATTGCCAAGGATGCCAGCCGACTGCTGTCCACCGAATCTGCGCGCATGCGCGCCGACCAGTACGTCCAGAGCATCCAGACCGCCGAGCGCCGGATCGGGCTGATCGACACCAACCTGCAGGGCATCGAGGATATCGCACGCGAACTTCGTTCGCTGCTCGAAACCGCCACCAACGGACCCGGCAACAAGCTGGTCGACAGTCGACAATACGCGATCAACGCCCGTGCGCTGCTGACCGAACATCTGAACGCACGCGACGGCAACCGCTATCTGTTTTCCGGGGACCGTGTGGACCGGCCGGCCGTGTCGCTGTCTTCGCCCTCCTACACGCCGGTCAGCCTGATCAAGGCCGACGCCACCACCGTCGATTCCGCGTTCTATTCGCAATATCGCGCGGACGTCCTGAACACGGCGGGTTTCCCGCAGGGGTCCTTCTACGAGCAGATCTATTTCGACAAGAACGGCGTGGCACCCACGGCCCCGCTGCCCGCTGACCTGGACAACCCGACCCTCGATGAATTCGTCGGCGAGGATTCGGCCTTGTGGGACTACTATGTCAGCCGCTTGTCCTCTCCCGAAATGATCGCCAACCCCAAGCGCGATTATTATCAGGGCGATTCCGGGGTTTCTGCGGTCCGCATTTCGGAACGGACGAGCGTTTCCTACGGCATGAATGCCGGCGAAGAGGCCATCCAGCAATTGATGATCGGGCTCGATGCCATCGCCAACCTGCCCGATACCGCGCCGGCAGATACCTATCTGGGCGGCATTTTCGATCAGGTGCGTGACATGCTGGGCGTCGTCATCGAGGCCGACCCGACCAGCTCGTTCGAATCGATCACCGAACTGCGCAGCCGCGTACTGGGCCCGCTCAACATGCTCTCCACATCCCGCGACAACCATGTGCGCTTCATCGACTACGCCGAGGATGTCGCCGCCGAGGTCGAGGGGATTGATGAGGCCGAGGTGATCTCGCGCCTGCAAGCCAACCAACTCGTCCTGCAGGCCTCATTCCAGTCCCTCTCGCAGATCCAGGGCCTGTCCCTGGTCAACTACCTGAAATAGGCCGCTTTTGATGCAATCAAAATCATTCATTAAGCCTCGGCGTGCCAACTTCGCCACACGGGCAGGAAGCCCCTTGCGCTCAGGCGCAATTCAACGCGAAGGAATCGCACGATGGTAAGCGCACTTCAGGGCTTTGCAGTCACGAACCTCATTCGGGGTGAGAACAGCTTTGCGCAGTCCTTCGTGCAGGCCTCGCAACTGTCAGCCGGTCCGAACTTCGAGCTGCAGTTCTTCAACACCCAGAACGCAGTCCTCGACCAGCTCAACGAGCAGGTCACCGAAATCCAGAACGGCATCAACACCAAAGGTGCGACTGCGCTTCTGAACGTCAAGATCGCCCAGCTCGAAACCAAAGGCGAGCGGATCACGGACTTCAAGACCACCACCGACACCAAGTCGAAGAAAATCGAAGCGGCGATCGAGTACATCACCGAACTTGAAACCCTGGCATCGGCTGGCAACACCAGCGAATTCGATGCGAAGTTTGCCCTGCTTCACAAGACGCTCGAGAAGACCCCCAGCCCCACCTATGAGGCCTTCGGCACCAATGACAGGTTCCGCAAGACCAAGTTCGAATCCCTGACAGCGATTGAAGGGTTCAACAACAACGGTTTCTCGACCCAGCAGGATATCGACGACGCGCGCGCCCTGCTCTCGACCATGAAGGGCAAGCTGAATGTCTCGAAAGCGCTTGTCGATATCAACGCCGACATCGCCTTCACCATGCAGACATCCAATCAGGGCCGGATTCTGGAAGTGCGCAGCGGTATCTTCGAGATCGAGACCGCTGCCCAGACGGCCGCAACACGCGACATCACGGAAAAGCAGGAGCTCTACTCGCAGATCCTGACCGTCATCTCGCTGGCCTTCGACGCGTCACAGGAATTCACGAATTACATTTCCCAGACCGTGAATTTCGAGCAGAAAACTCCCGCCGGCTCGATCATGAACCTGTTCTCCTGACGGACAGGTCCGGCCCGTCAGGGCCGCATCGCCGCGCCCTGCGGCATTGAATACCCCAATACCTTCAGACACTTGCAGACCGGCAACTCCTGCCCCGGGAACGGCATGATGTGCCTCCCGTCAAGGTTTGCTATTTTATAACTCGTTGTTATTACTTGTTCTTTTTCTGGCACGGCCGTTGCGTAGTTAACAGCAATCCCTCCGGTCGAATCTCCGGTCGGTATCGCACCAACGGCCTACAGAGGAGAACTCGCTCATGGCTGATATTTCTCTCAGTGCAGCAGTTCGCAGCAACCTTCTTTCACTGCAGAACACGTCCGATCTGATCGGTCGTACCCAGGAACGCCTTTCGACCGGATTGAAGATCAACAGCCCGATCGACAACGCCAAGGTCTTTTTCGAGGCCAAGGCGCTCAATGACCGCGCGTCTACACTCGGCGAAAAGAAGGATGCCATCGATCAGGCCGTCAGCTCGGTTACCGTGGCTCTGGAGGCGGTCAACGCCATCGACTCCATTGTCGAACAGCTGAAAGGTCTTGCCATCAGCGCTCAGTCGGCTTCGACAGCCGCAGAATTCACGGAACTCAACACCCAGTACAATGCGTTGATTTCACAGATCGACAACATTGCAGCAGACGCCAGCTATCAGGGCACCAATCTGGTCAACGGAACCGGAACGAACCTGACAGTCTATTTCAGCGAAAGCACAAACAGCACGTTGCAGATCTCTTCCGTCGATCTGCGGAACAACTCGACGGGCCTGGGGATCACGACGGGCGCAACGCTAAGCGCCACATCGCTGAACTCCTGCGCCATCAACCAGCTCGACGCCGCCATCGCCACACTGAGCGGCAAGGCCAAGACCCTTGGTTCGAATGTCGCCCTGCTGCAGACGCGGCTCGACTTCACGGAAAAATACGTGAACGAGCTTGAAACCGGCGCAGACAAACTCCGGCTCGCCGACATGACCGAAGAGGGTGCCAACCTGGTGGCCCTGCAGACACGCCAGCAGCTCGGCATTTCGTCCCTGTCCTTCGCCGGCCAGGCCGAACAGGCGGTGCTGTCGCTGTTCAACTAGACCCGACGACATTCGGACACGTGACCAAGGGGGCTTCGGCCCCCTTTTTCGTCCCCCAAATTCAGTGCGCAAGGCGTTGCCGGCGCCCCGGCAAATTGGTTCCGGCGGCCCCCGACAGACAACTGAAGACATGGTTAATTATCATTAACCATATGATATTAAACAATAATTTAGGATACTTTCTTCCCCCGACCGGCAGTTTCTGCCAGGCAACCCAGCATTTCCTGCCGGGTTGGAACAAGCCGAAACACCATAACATGTTGATTTTTCTATGTTTTTCCTTCTGGCACGGGGGTTGCTCTTTATGGGTTGGGCAAGAAAGCCCAGTAAACCAACCTTAGAATAAGGAAAATGAACCATGTCAGAAATTTCACTAAGCTCAGCCGTACGGTCCAATCTTCTTACCCTGAAGAACACTTCGGATCTCATCAACCGAACCCAGGACAGGCTGGCAACCGGCTTGAAAGTCTCAAGCCCGTCTGACAATGCAAAAATCTTCTTCGAGGCCAAAGCGCTCAACGACCGCGCTTCGACCATCAGCGAGAAGAAAGAATCCATCGACCAGGCCGTGAGTTCGGTTTCGGTCGCTCTCGAGGCCGTCAACGCCATCGACTCCATTGTCGAACAGTTGAAGGGCCTCGCGATCAGTGCACAGTCCGCGACGACGACTGCGGAGTTCACAGAACTGAACACGCAGTACAACTCGCTGATCAGCCAGATCGACAATGTCGCCGCCGATGCCAGCTACCAGGGTCTGAACCTGGTCAACGGCACTGGCTCCACCCTGTCGGTCAGCTTCAGCGAGAGCACGAGCAGCAAGTTGACCATTGCTTCGGTTGACCTGCGGAACAACTCGACGGGTCTTGCGATCACGACGGGCGCCACGCTCAGTGCAACTTCGCTGAACACTTGTGCCATCAACCAGCTCGATGGGGCCATCGCCACATTGAATTCGAAGGCCAAGAGCCTCGGTTCGAACGTTGCGCTGCTGCAGACGCGGCTCGACTTCAACGAGGCCTACAGCAATACCCTCGAGGTGGGTGCTGACAAGCTGCGTCTTGCCGACATCACCGAAGAGGGTGCCAACCTGGTGGCGCTGCAGACGCGCCAGCAGCTCGGCATCTCCTCGCTGTCCTTCGCCGGTCAGCAGGAACAGTCGGTTCTGTCACTGTTCCGTTAATCCGGTAACAGTCCTGTATATATCTGGGAAAGGGGAAGCTTCGGCTTCCCCTTTCTTTTTGCGGTTAATCCGCCATTAAGCATGCCTGTCTAGATTGCGTGCCATGACACTTTTGGCCCCCGACACCATGCCGCCCGCCCATCCGGTCCAGGACGAAGGCTCGATCCGGGACTTCGTTCGCGAGGCCCGCGCGGCCTACGATCTCGACAATTACGACCGGACAATTTCGGTCTGCGAGCGATTGCTTGCACGTTATCCCGTTAATGCCGAAGCGCTGCTTCTGCTCGGCATGACCAGCTGGAAAATGGACGAACCCGCCCACGCCATCGACATGCTTCGTCGGGCCCAGAAAGCCGACGAAAACACCCGCGAATACGCCGATGCGCTTGCCACCGTCCTCGCCCATCTGGGTGACAGCACCGAATCGCTTTACTTCGCAAAGCTCGCCACGATTCTCGCACCCCATCCTTTCGGTGACGAACTGCTTCCCCGAAACTTCACCGAGTATTTCAAGAACCTGAACTATGCCCGCCCGCATATCTACCGGACACGCGCGCGCCACGCGCTCGAACGCGGAGCCTATCGCGAGGCCAGAAATCTGATCGAAAAGCAGATCAACCTGACGCCGAACGACCCTGAAACCATGCGCCTGGGCGCACAGACATTCTACGAATCCAACCAGTTGGCGCGGGCCGTCACGGCCATTGAAGCCGCGATCGAAGCCGGTGCGACGGCCACCGATCACGACCAACTGGCACGATGTTTTGCCAAAGCCGGTTTCTTTTCTGCCGCGCTTGAGAGCCATGACACCGCCATCGCCCTGCGCCCCGAAGATCCGGCGCTTGCACAGTCGCGATTGCGCAGCCTGGCCCTGCAACATGGCGATGGCGCGGCGGTTCCCGAATTTGCCGCGGCCTGCCATGCGTGGTTTGCGAAATTTGTTCCCGCGACGGATGCCGTGTCTTTCGAGAACGTACCCGAGCCCGAACGGCGCCTTCGAATCGGATATCTGGGATCCGGGTTCCATGCGCGCGGGCTGGCCCCCATGTTTGAAGGCATCCTGGCCATGCATGACCCGCAGCAATACGAGATTTACATCTATGCCAGCGGGACGCATCAGGACATGACGACCGAGAACCTGATGCGACGCTGCGCACGATGGACCGATGTGACCGGCATCGATCCCGAAACAACCGCGCATATCTTGCGCAACGACCGGATCGACATCGCCGTCGATCTCACCGGACATGGTGACAACAGCCAACTCCAGGTCTTTGGCCACGCCCCCGCGCCAGTGCGTCTGGGCTGGCTGGGCGTGAAGCCCGCAACACCGCTTGCCTATGACGTCGACCTGCTGGACGCGGATGCCCCGGCGCTGCCCGTGGATCACCCGATCGTCACCGCCAACATGCCCGCGCTGGCCCCAAAGCCCCCATGCGTCACCAACGGCCTGGTCACCTTTGGCATCATCGCACCGATGTCGTCTCTGGGACCCGAGAGCTTTGAAATCGTTGCCGCTATCCTGTCCACAACTGCCAATTCCCGCCTGTTGATCGCCAATCATGAGCGCCAGGACGTCGAAACCATGGCGCGCATTCACGAACTGATTGCCGCGCAGGACCTGACTGATCGGGTGACCGTCGCCGAACTCGAAGACACCCGCGCCCAGCGTTCGGGGTTCTTCACCTATATGGACATCCTGATTGACCCCCGGCCCGTAAGCGGCTTTGCCGAGGCTGCCGAGGCATTGTGGTGCGGCGTTCCGATCCTCACCCTCGAACACACATCCGCCGGACGCGCCCTTGCGGCGGCCGGCCACGACGAATGGATGTTCCCGGATGTCGCGGCTTTGGCGACCGGCGCGCACGCTCTGGCGCGCGACACCGATCAACTCATCCGTCTACGTCACAACATGCGGTCGGAAATTCTGGGCGCACCGCTCTACAACTGGGGCGGCTTCGTACAGTCTCTGGAGGTCTGTTACCGACAGAACTGGGAGCGCTGGTGCGCCACGCAGGGATAACCTCCCCCACGCGAACGTGTCTCCCGATAAAGCGCGCTCAGGCGGCCTGCCCCTGGATCACGTAAACTTCATCCAGTTCGCCGGCAAAGAACCCGTCAACATCATCAAGCAATCGCGCATAACGCGCCTGCATCCGCTGATAGGCTGAACGCAGTTCCACCAACGCGACCGCGCGATAGGCCATACGTGCGGCATCATCCTCAATACGCCCTTCGGCCCAGAACAGGCTGGAAAGCAACAGCACCGTTGTTCCGAAGAGAAACGTGCGCGTCGGCGGTTCGTCGGCACTGCCCAGCAGCGTGAGGTCATAAAGCGCGCGCGCCCATTGCAGGTCATCTGCCGGCGCATCCGCAGCGGCGGCAAGAATTTCATAAACCTGCCCGAACACGTCATTCGCATGCGCCTCGATCTCGTCACGTCCCCAGAGTGAGCGGCAACGCTCGGCATCGTAACGGCCAAGGCTGTCGTAAAGCCTTGCCTTCACACCGGCGCGGTCCAGTTGCCCGGTCGGCAATTTGACCTGGCGCGACAAGCGGGGCGTGACGTGATCGATCCGCACCCCATCGCTGCAATTGAAACATTCGATATCGCGATGCAGGCGGACCACATTCTCAAAGGTGAAACGGCTCCAGTTGAGGATACCCTCGGTATAGGCCGTGCCCCCGAAATTCGCCGGAACCGCAAAACGGTTGCCCGAACTCCACTCTTTGGCTGCACCGATACCGATGTAGGTCGCTGCGGAGTGATACACCTCACGCTCGCGCGTCCCCATATCAACCCCGAAAAGATAGAGTTTCCGGAACCCCATATAGAGCAGGGTAATCAGCGCCGCGTTGGCGACAGACGGCCCGCAGGCCCCCAGCGCATCCGCGCTCGCCCGGAACAGGATGGTCGAACTGACCCGGTCGCGGAAATAGTAGATGACATCCGCAAAATGCGCGGATGTTTCGGGCCGGACGCTCGTGGAGCCGATCAGAGTCGTGGTGCGGGGAATCCCGAATTCCTCGGCCGCGCGACGGACATTCGCCGCATTCGCCTCCTCATTCTCAAGCTCGACATGATAATCGGGCTCGATGCCCCGGGAGAGCAAGGCGCGCAACGCCGACCCCAGCGATACCAGGATCACCTTTTCACGGTTTTCCGTGATGAAGGCCATTTCCTTGTCGATCGAAGGTCCCGAACCACAGATAAAGACGGGCGTATCGCGAACCGGAAGCGGGCTGGCAATCACCCGGGTTTCACCGCGTCCAAGATTCGAAATGGCGTTGGACATCATCACCAGTTCGTCTTCGTAGAACCCCAGACCATAAAGATGCAACGGGAAGTCCTCATGGAAGCTCTGGCGCGCCCGATTGAGCAGACCGGTCTTGTAGTGCTGGTGCACATAGGTCCCGTCGAGAAACGCGCTGCCGCAGTCTCGCACCACATCGCGGATACGCGAGGAAATGCCGTCAAGTTCGCGTTCGATGATGAAATGCACCCCACCACCGGCATCCTGCATCGCATCGAAAACAGGCGCCCATTCCGCGGTGAAAAGGCTGTGATAGATATGCTCGATATTGGGCTCAATCAGAACGAGATCCCGACAGCCGGTGAACTCGGCGAGCGGCTTGAGATGCAGGGCCAACCCGACCCCGAAGACAAAGGCAAAATTCGAATTCGCACCGGTCCGGTGTTCACCGAAGTCGAAACCCTTGTCGTCGGGCCAGGCAGCCGTCCAGCGCGCAAATATCCCTGCCGTACCGATGAGCGCATCCGCCTTGCGCATGGAAATATAGACCCGCTCCGGTGCGCCCATGAAGTGATCGAGCTTTGCGCGTGTGTGCGCGCAGGCATCGCCGCGATAAAGCGTTCCGCTGCCAAAGGTGATATCGAGCGCCCCGGTTTCGTGTACGCGAAGCGTGGTCGCCAGCTCATAGATGTTCGTCAGACGTCCGTGCAGATGGGGTGCATGGCGTTCAAAAGCCGCGAGATTGCGCGCAACGCGCGCGTCCACGGTCGCTGAGTCCATATCCGGATTGGACAGTTCGTATTCAGTATTCAAGGAAACCTCCCAGCTCAGGCCACTGCGTGCCGGTCAGCCGATGGGGCCCGGGCATTGGCCAGACGGTCGAGACATTCAAACCACACACCCGGCCGCACGGATGATGCCGATAGAGCGACGGCAAGATCGTGTGACGACCATCCCGCCACTTCATCGGCCAGCGCTTCGATGCGGATACGACACAAAGTCAGTTCGGGCACACCGGGAAAGGCGCGGTAATGCCGGAGGGCCACATCGATCATATGCCGCAATTCGGCTCTTGAGGTCGGCGCACCCGCCCCGAGTTCATTGGCACCATAAATGCGGTAATCCGCGACGCTTCCTGGCACGCGCTGCGCCGTACGGCCAGCCAGCAACAGGGTCGTGAACAACCACCAATCCGCCGCCACCACCGTATCAGGTATGGCGAGTGCCGCATCGGGAATCGCGCGACGCCGGATCGCGGTGTTGCTCAAACCCAGAAAATTGCGGTCCCGGATGACGTCCGCCACAGCAAGCCGCCACGGCACATCGGCACCATCGAAAAATCGCGCGCCGATCTCCTCGCCCCGGGCATCGATCAGGCGCAAATCGCCATAAGAAATATCCGCCCCGTTCAATGCGGCGGCATGCAGCCCGGGCGCGTCGGGTGCCAGCACGTCATCGATATCGGCAAAAATCAGAACATCGGCTTGCGACGCCATGGCTTCGAGGAGCAGGCTGCGGCGCACCCGCGCAGGCGATGCGCCTTCGGGAGCCTGAACAGCAGCCACCGGACAGATCGCCCGAACGTCTTCGAGGAATGCTTCTGGTGCATCGAAATCATCAATCGCCAGAACGAGGCTCAACGCCTCCCCTTGTGCCGCCATCCGCAGACCCGCCAGATAAGCTGGCAGGAAAGGGCGAGCCGCCTCATACAGCGCGGTGCAAACGGCGAAGGTCGTCATCTTCGTATCCCAGATTGTAAAGCGCTTCAGCGGCCACGAAATCGGCTTCGGTATCGATATCAACAGAACGTTCGGGCGGCATCACATAGGCATGGACGTCCTCGCCATAGACGGCCCCTGTCTCGCGTGCAAAGCCGACATCGAAGACATAGATCGCGCCATTGGGCAGGTAGACCGGTTCGTGGTCCTGTCGATTGCGCAACACGGCATCCGGCTCGACGGCCCGATGCATGCGGCCATCGGCATCGATGGAGTGCAGCCAGGCCGTCGGCTTCGCCTCGCTGACCGAGATCACGGCATTCGCGCCTGTCGTCGTAAAGCGGTGTACGGCATTGTCGATATCCGCGGCGGTGCGCAACGGAGAGGTTGGCTGCAGGACACAGACGGCTTGGGGGGCCTCACCTTCCATGATCTTCAGACTGTCGATCAAATGCAGATAGGCATCCATCGCGTTCGAGGAATCCTGCGCCAGATGCGGTGGTCGACGTACCGGCGCCTCGACCCCGGGCGTTGCATGAACGATCCGCAGCACTTCGTCATCATCGGTTGTGACGAGAACACGATCCACCCTATCTGCGGCCAAGGCTGCCCGCAGGGTGTGCACAATGAGCGGCGCACCGGCAAAATTCCGGATGTTCTTTCCGGGCAGGCCCTTCGAGCCGCCTCGCGCGGGAACGATGACAATCATGCAGCGTTACTGATCACGCTGGTTGCGGTGTGCACCGGACCCAGATCATCCTCGGACAGAAGTTCGTCCGAAACGAGGTTGCGCACGAGTTCGCGCCCGACAAGCCGCGCAGCCTCATTGGGGGAAATCCCGGTTCCGGGCCGGCGGAAATCCATGTCTTCCAGCGTCAGGACGTGCCCAACGGGAAGGTCATGGCCCGCGACGATGCTGCGGCGCATGACCAGACTCTGATTGTGTTCAGCCTCCGATACGACGCGTCGCCGGCTTCCCAGCGCGGCCGGAATGCGCTTGGCAGCCGAGGTGATGATGGCCATCTCTTCGGGGTCGGCAGAGACGGCGTGGTCCCAGCCTTCAAGTGCCTTGTCGAGCGTGAAATGCTTCTCGATGACCACAGCACCCAGCGCAATGGCAGCCAGAGTGATCTCGATCCCCTGGGTGTGATCGGAGAAACCGACAGGGTAACCAAAGGTGTCGCGCAGCATTTCCATGTTGCGCAGGTTCACATAGGAATCGCCGGGCGGCGGATAGAGCGCAATGCAATGCAGCAGGATCGTGTCCTGATGACCGGATGCTTCGAGGGTCGAAAGCGCATGCTCGATCTCGCCTGTATTGGCCATTCCCGTCGACAGGATGATGGTCCGCCCGGTTTGTGCTGCGCCGCGCAGGAGGTGATCGTTGTTCAGATCCATGGATGCAATCTTGATGAAAGGCGGCGCGAGCGCATCCAGCTCATCGAGTTCCCGCTTCGAGAAGGGTGTCGAAGCGAAATCGATCCCCGTCTCGCTGCAAAACTCGGCGAGCGCCCGCATCTCGTTCCCGGCCACAGCGTAAGCCGCGACCTGCTCTTCCAGACCCGGATTGTCGTCATAGAAAGAACGCGCGAACAATCCCGTGTCCCAGCTCTGGAACTTGGCCGCATCCGCGCCAGCGGCCTTGGCTGCGCGGATTGAATCCTGCGCCAGCTTCATGTCGCCATTATGGTTGGCGCCAATTTCAGCGATGACATATGTGTGCCCATCGGACGGTAAAAGCATTCCGGTGTCCCCTGCTCCAAAGCGGTGCCCAGACAGAATGTCTGTGCTGACAGGGGTGAGCGTAGTTAACAGCGGTTAAGAATCCCTGAACTCGGGCCGGCTATTACTGGCGGCAATAATTTTCCGAAAATTCGACGCTTTTACGCTTCTTTAAGGTTGATGACGGACACTTCGCGCTGAACGCAACAAACCCGGTACGGGAAATGCCTCTGAAACTGTCGCTCGCCAAAGGCGAGAAATTTGTGGTCAACGGCGCCGTCATCAAGAATGACGGTGGTGACATCAATCTCGTGTTCGAGAACAAGGCCCACATCCTCCGGCAGAAGGACATCATGACCTCGGAGGATGCCGACAGTCCGGCACGCCGGGTCTATCTGGCGCTGCAATGCGCCTATATTTTCCAGGACCGCGAGGCCGATCACCTGAATGACTTTCAGGCTCTGGCCACAGACTTTGCGGCCGCAGCCCCCAGTTGTCAGGACATTGTATCCGAGATGAAGGCTGGTGTGGACGCGGGTGACATTTACGGTGCGCTGAAAAACTGCCAGCGGCTGATCGACCTTGAATCGGAGAGAATGAATCATGTCGACTGAACACGCTTCGGCTCAATATCGCCAACCCGGACAGCACGGTGGCTCGCCACGCGAAACAGAGGGGCGCGCACTTCTCGAAGCCGCACGTCGTCTGACCGCAGCGCAGCAGGCGCCAGTTGACAAGAATGCGATGCTGGAAACGGTTCGGTTGAACTGGCGGCTCTGGACAATTTTCCAGTCCGAAGCCAGCTCCCCGGATTCACCCTTGCCCGACGAGATCAAGGCCAACGTCATCAAGCTGTGCAACTTTGTCGACAAGCATACGGTTAAGATCCTGGCAGATGCCGATCCCGAAAAGCTCGATGTCCTGATCAACATCAACCGGAATATCGCCGCCGGGCTTCTCACCCAGCCCGACGCCACGGCTCAGCCGCAAGCCGCAGACGAGAACACGGCCGCAGCGCTGCAACGGATGAGCGCCTGAGCGTCCCTCCCAGCAATGACTGATCAACGGCCGGCACCTCGCCGGCCGTTTTCGTTTCCGGGATAGAGCACAGGCATTCTTTCCCACCCGGGGGCAAGAATTACCGCCGAAACGGCCTTCGGCACGGCGACCAAATCTCCCGATAATTATTTTTCCTCATCTTTTCAATGTGTTGCAGGTATTCCGAAAACTGGCCCACCAATTGCTGAGTAATCCACGAGCCACGGCAGGTACGCCGTAACGCTATCGCAGGAAGCGAGAATGGATTTATCAGTATTCGACACAAGCTCGGCATCGCGGGCCCTCAACCGATCAGGTTCGGGATCCAGTCAGCCCGTTCTGGACAATGACTTCTTTTCGAACGTGCTTCTCGAGGTTGCCGAGATTCCCGAGCAGGACCGCGTCAGCGCCATCGACACACTCGATGACATGCATCGTGATGACGAGATCGACACAGCAGATCGTGACACAGACGAAGACAGTGCCGGGTCAGATGGTGGCGAGACCTCTGACACAGCACAGAACACATCCGGTACAGCCGGCCTCAATCCGCTGGCGATCTTGCTGAACACGCAGGTCGCAAGCGTGGTTCAGGCATCGGCCAACGGGACCAATGGGGCGGACGCAAAAGCTGCGACTGTCACCGCGGGCCAACAGATGTCCGGCGTGCTGGCAGCAAAAGATGCCACAGCACTGGCGAGCCAGAGCGGCGAAGCCCGGACCCTGAACAAGCGCGCCCAGGTGCTTCAGGCGAACGAAAACCATGTGCAGGGCGTCAAGGGCCAACAGGCCGGCGCGGCGGAACAGAAAGCAGCCCAGGCCGAGAATTCCACCAAGGCCAGCACAGCAACGCCGAACGCTGCGACGACGGGACCTGAGACCGGAAATGCCGGACGCGAGATTTCACGCCTTGAACAGGCGCTGCGACAGGCCTTCCCGACAGCTGCGGCGGAGACCACCAATGCACCGGCACAAAACGCCGCTGCAGCCGCAAGCGCCACACGCCCGGGGGCTGACACCCTGTTGGCAACCCGCAGCGCCGATCCTGTCACGGATGCCAGTTCGAACCTGGCGTCATCGGCTGACCGACCATCCGCCCTGGCCACGGCAAAGGCTGCCGCGAATCGACCGGTCTTCAACCTGCCCAATGGCCGTCCTGCAGAGCAGGTCTCGGTTCAGGTGCAGAACGGCATTCGCAATGGCAATGATCGAATCCACATCAAGCTGTCCCCCGCCGCGCTGGGCAATGTCGAGGTGAAGCTCGAACTCGGTCCGGACAAGACGGTCCAGGCCATCGTCTATGCCGACAAGGCCGAAACCCTCGACATGCTCGAACGTGATGCACGGATACTTCAAAAAGCACTCGAGGAAGCCGGATTGCGGACAAATTCGGATTCGCTCTCCTTTGCCCAGCGTGATTCAGGCGGATCGGCGAATGCGCAGGCAGATGCCGGTGACCGACCGGGCCACGACAATCATGCCGGCGATTCCTCTTCCGAGGGGGACGATCCCAGCAATGCCACGTTGATCGAAACCCAGACCCGTCGCGTGCATGACGGCCTGATCGATATCGAGGCCTAGGAAGACATCATGGACATCGCAGCTCTGACATCCGGCACCCCCTCGACCGATAGCGAGATCGCCAAGAAATCTCTCAGCGAGAACTTCGACCAGTTTCTGACGATGCTGACCGTTCAGCTTCAGAATCAGGACCCGCTTTCGCCGATGGATTCGAGTGAGTTCACAAACCAGCTTGTGATGTTCAGTCAGCTCGAACAGGACATCAAGGCGAACGAGAACATCGAACAGGTCATCGCACTCCAGAAATCAGCGGAGGTCACCGCGGCTCTCTCCTATCTGGGCAAGGATGTGAAGGCCGCCAGTTCTATCGTCTATCTCGATGGTGGGAAGACCGAGTTCTCGTATGACATGCCCGCAGGCGCAGACACGGCTTCGGTCACGATCTTCGATGCCGATGGGAAAATCGTCACCATCCTGCCGGCCGAGAAAGTCTCGGGCCAGCACACCGATACCTGGGACGGCAAGGATGCCCAGGGTGTCCTGCAATCCGACGGCATCTATTCGATCCTGGTCAGCGCTGTCGACAAAGACGACATCCCGCTTCCGCAAATCACGGTCTATTTCAAGGGCACCGCCACCGGCGTCACCCAGGAAAATGGCGAGACCCTGGTCCAGGTTGGCCCCGTCGATATTCCCGTGGGCGCCATCGTGTCCGCTTCCAACCCGAATGAACCGGCCGATGAATAGGCCTGTACCGTCATGACCACCATCCCGAAAACCCGTTTTTCGAACCCCAAGGGGAGAACCACACAATGAGTATATATGGCGCGATGTTTTCCGGCGTGTCCGGCCTGAACGCAAACAGTCGGGCGATGGGCATCATCTCGGACAACATCTCCAATCTGAACACCATCGGGTACAAGCATACCCAGGCACGGTTCTCTACGCTTGTCAACGATTCAGCTTCCCTGAGCCGATATGCACCCGGCGGCGTGAAGTCCAATCCGTTCCAGATGGTCGACCGGCAAGGTCTTCTGCAGGCGTCCCAAAGCGCGACCGACCTCGCCGTCTCGGGCAACGGTTTCTTCGTGGTCAACTCCAGCTCCACCCCGACCAGCGGCACCTACATGTATTCGCGCGCGGGTCAGTTCAATGTGGATGCCAACGGCTACCTCGTGAACAATTCGGGCGGCTATCTGCTCGGCTGGCCCACGATGTCGGATGGTTCCTTTGACGTCGACCAGAACGGCATCTCTGACGGCGCCGCTCCGGACCCGACCAGTCTGGCCAACCTGCAATCCATTCAGGTGACCAGCCTGTCGGGAACAGCGACCCCCTCCTCGACCGTCAACCTGGCACTCAACTTGCCGGCCACCGCAAATGTCAGCGACACCCAGAACCTGACCACGATCGTTTATGACTCCCTTGGCGTCGGTCACAACGTGGCCCTGGAATGGACCAAGACCGTTGCAGCACCGCCGACCTGGCAGCTCAACGCAACCGGCGTGACCCGGGCCGATAACGGTGCATCTTCCCTGCAGGGTGCAACTCTGGCCGCATTGCCGCTGACCCTGAACACGGTCGTGTTCAATGGTGACGGCACACCGGCCAGCTTCACGCCCGCCACGCTGTCCGTCCCGACCGCCGACTGGACGACCGCCGCAGCAACCAGCGACATTGCCTTCAACCTTGGAACGGCCAATCAGGCCGATGGTGTGACCCAGTTCGCATCGAGCTACTCGATCACATCGATCAACCAGAACGGCGTCACCTTCGGTCGCTTCCAGTCGATCGAGGTCAATGAAGAAGGCACCGTGAACGCGCTTTTCGACAATGGCGGCACACGGGCCATCTACAAGCTGCCCGTGGCAACCTTTGCCAACCCGAACGCGCTCCGCGCCCAGTCGGGTAATGCCTGGACCCATACGGTGAACGCGGGCAACGTTTTCCTGAACCCGGCCGGCACGGCATCGGCGGGCAAGATTTCACCGTCGAGCCTGGAAGCCTCGACCGTCGATCTTGGTGAGGAGTTCACCAACATGATCATCACGCAGCGTGCCTATTCCGCCTCCAGTCGAATCATCACGACGGCGGATCAGATGCTTGAGGAGTTGGTGCGAATCAAGCGTTAGGCACGAGCGGGTGAGGCGGCGGCCCCGGCGTATCCATCGTGGCAGGTGGCGCCGGGGCCGTAGCCGCCGAAGATGACCGGAATAGCTAAAATCCAAGTATATAAAATGTGCCATTTAGCCTTTCATTAAATCGGGGAGCCTATCTTCCTCAGACCACAATCAGGAAGAAGTGGTTCGACAATGGACACACAGTTTTACATGCGGCAGGACGCCGAAATCTCCCCAGCAGAGGCAATGATGGAGCACCGACCTGCTTCGCTTGCCGACCTTCCGGCACCCGATACCAAGCGTTGGGTGGTACGCCGAAAGGCCGCCGTTGTGAACGGCGTGCGAAGTGGACTTCTCACTCTCGAACAGGCCTGTGAACGTTACGACCTTACGGTCGAGGAGTTTCTCTCCTGGCAGCGGCTGATCGACGAGCACGGTGTGCGCGCACTGCGCGTCACACGCCTGCAGGAGTATCGCTAGAGCGATCTTGCGCGGAGAGGACGGAACTCCCCCTTCCGTTCTCTCCAAGCGCAACACCGCAAAAAACGACCGACGGGAAAATTTTTCCTATCGGGCGGCAATTCTTGCCGCCCGTTAACTGCTTATTCACCCGATCCCCCTAATTTCGACCCGTTCGCGCCCCATTGGGCACATCCGAGTTACCGTTTCAGGGACGATCACCGCAGTGAATGCATTTCAGCAAATGATCCGGCAGTTGGGCCCCGCACGTCTTGCCGTCATGGGCATCGTGGCGGTTGGCCTGATCGCCTTCTTCATGTTCATGACCTCGCGCCTCGGCACATCCGAAATGTCCCTGCTTTACGGGGATCTGGCCATCGAAGACGCCAGCGAAATTTCCCAGCGCCTGGAAGGTCAGAACATTCCCTTCGAAATCCGGGGCAACGGCACACAGATCTACGTACCCGCCGATTCCGTCGCGCGGATGCGTATGACCATGGCCGCCGACGGCCTGCCAAACGGCGGTTCGGTGGGTTACGAACTCTTCGATCAGGCAGACGCCATCGGCACGACAAATTTTGTCCAGCGTATTAACCATGTTCGTGCGCTCGAAGGTGAATTGGCCCGGACCATCGGTTCCCTTAACCAGGTCAAGAGCGCGCGGGTTCACCTGGTGCTGCCGCGCCGTGAGTTGTTCACCCGGGACCGGCAGGATCCCAGCGCTTCGGTTGTGCTGCAGTTGCGCGGTTCCGCCATTCAGTCTGGGCAGATCGCAGCCATTCAGAACCTTGTTGCGACAGCTGTTCCCGGCCTGACCGCCGACAATATCTCCGTGGTGGATCAAACCGGTCGCATGCATGCGCGGGGTGATGGCGGCAGTGGTGAAGTCCTCAGTTCGGCCAATGCCGAAGAAGCCCGTCAGCGCTATGAGGGCCGGATCGCACGCTCCATCGAAAAACTTCTCGAAAGCACGGTTGGCTTTGGCGGCGTTCGCGCCGAGGTTGCCGCAGATATCGATTTCGACCGCCTGACCACCACCAACGAAACCTATGACCCCGACGGGCAGGTCGTACGCTCCACCCAATCCGTCGAGCAGGAAGACGCCGCCAGCGAGGGCCAGAACAATGATTCGGTTTCGATCACGAACAACCTGCCAAACGCGGGAAGTCAGGACGGCGCCGCCGACAATCGCAACACGAACAATTCCCGTCGTTCAGAGGAAACCGTCAACTTCGAGATTTCCCGCAAGGTGACGACGCTGGTGCGTGAAACCGGACAGGTCAACCGCATCACGGTCGCCGTCCTGGTGGACGGTGTCTACGACGCGGAAGGCGTCTACACCCCCCGCTCCCCCGAGGAACTCGAGCAGTTTTCCGCGTTGGTAAAGTCTGCGATTGGTTTCAACGAAGAGCGTGGCGACCGGGTCGACATCGTCAATCAGCGTTTCGCGGTGCCCGACCTCGGGGAAGGCCCGATTGCCGAAGCCGGTTTCATGGGCTTCAACAAGGCCGATATCCTCAAAATCGCTGAAATCCTGGTACTCGGGATTGTTTCCATCCTCGTGATCTTGCTGGTCGTGCGCCCGATCATGACCCGCGCGCTCGACGCTGCCGCCACAAGTGGCGGTGCCAGCGAAGCCGCCGCCATGTTGCCCGCGGGCATGGACCCCGCCCGTTTGTCCCCGCCCGCAAGTGAATATGACGAGCTGGGATCGGGATCCGATATGGACGCAATTCCCGAAGATTTCGAGGATGACGGCGCAGAAATAGACATCGCCAATATTGACGGCAAAGTGAAGAAATCCTCGCTCTCGCAGATCAATCAGATCGTCGACAAACACCCCGACGAAACGATCTCGATCATGCGCGCGTGGATGTATCAGGACGCTTAGGACTTAGTCATGGCTGGACGTTTGAGAGACGACATCAGGGCAATCAGCGGCGCCGAAAAGGCGGCGATCATGATGCTCGCGGTTGGTGAAGAAGGTGCCTCGCGCCTCTTCGGATTGATGGACGACGAGGAAATCCGGGAGATTTCCCAGTCGATGGCCAATCTCGGCACCATCGACTCCAAGATTGTCGAAAAACTGTTCCATGAATTTGTCGACCAGATGTCCTCGACCGGATCGCTCACTGGTTCGATGGACAGCACCGAGCGCCTCCTCGCCAAGGTCCTGCCCGACGAGCGGGTCAAGGGGATCATGGAAGAAATCCGTGGCCCCGCCGGTCGCACCATGTGGGACAAGCTCGCCAATGTGAACGAGCAGGTTCTCGCGAATTACCTCAAGAACGAGTATCCGCAGACCGTTGCCGTGATCCTTTCGAAGATCCGCCCCGAACATGCCGGCAAGGTGCTCTCCACCCTGCCGGAATCCTTTGCCATGGAAGTGGTGATGCGGATGCTGAACATGGAATCGGTGCAGAAGGAAATCCTCGACGATGTGGAACGCACCCTGCGGACCGAGTTCATGTCGAACCTGGCCCGCACCCAGCGCCGCGATTCCCACGAGATGATGGCCGAAATCTTCAACAGCCTCGATCGCAACACCGAAGCCCAGTTCCTGACCTCTCTTGAGGATCGCAACAAGGAAGCGGCCGAGAAGATCAAGAGCCTGATGTTCACCTTCGAAGACCTGCTCAAGCTCGACACCTCGGGTGTCCAGACGCTGCTGCGCGAAGTCGAAAAGGACAAGCTGGCTATGGCCATGAAGGGTTCATCGGAGGAAATTCGCGAACTCTTCTTCTCCAACATGTCCGAACGCGCCGGGAAAATCCTGCGCGAGGACATGGAGGCCATGGGGCCGGTCCGCCTTCGGGATGTCGACGAAGCACAGGTCGCCATCGTCAACGTGACCAAGGAACTGGCGGATAAGGGCGAACTGATGATCGCCGAAGCCGGCGACGAAGAAGACGAGTTGGTCTACTGATCATGGTGGCATCCCGAAAATTCCTGTTCGAGAACGACTTCGCCCATCCCGAAGAGATGAAGAAGCGCGCAGCCGTCCATACCGAGGACGCCATGGCCGCCGCCAAAGCCGAGGCTTTTGCCGCCGGTCGCGCCGAGGCAGAAACCGAACAGCGGGCCAGCGAAGAACAGCAGATCGGACAATTGCTGACCGCGATATCCGGCCAGGTCGAAATGTTGAGTGCCGAACGCGCGCAGACCGATGACAGGATCGCGCGAGATTCCGGGGCGCTGGCCGTTTCGATCTGCCGCAAGATTCTACCCACCCTCGCCGCGCAGAATGCGTTGCGCGAAATCGAAGGCCTGGTCATGCGCACCATTGCCGAAATGGCCGAAGAACCACGCCTCGTGATCCGCGTTGCGGATTCCCGGCTTGATGCCCTGCAGACCCGACTGGACCGGATGTCATCCGGTTTCCCCGGAAAACTCGTTCTGCTGGGCGATGACGAGCTGGCCGAGAACGATTGCGCCATTCTCTGGGCCGATGGCGGCACGGAACGCAATATCGACCGCCTCTGGTCGGAAATCGACCAGATCGTTGCAAGCCTCACCGATGACCAGACCCAGCCCGCCCAGACCTCCCCTCTCGAAGGGCTACCGGGCATGGATGATCTCGACGAAATTTCGCCGGATGCCGCCAGCGCGACATCAGCAGTGCACCCGCATGAAGACTTAACCGAAACCGCCAAACAGGAGAGCGGTCATGGATGAAACTGAAAACCTTGAACTCAACGATCTGGAAGCCGATGCGCCGCCGTCACCCGGAGTGGACGATACGCCTGGGGGCGCGATCGACGGCGAAATCGACGACAGTCAACAAGTGATGACCGTCGGCGAAGATGACGAAATGACGGCGTCGGGCCTGAACGCGGTCTATGACATTCCTGTCCAGATCGCCGCCGTGCTTGGCACATCCCAGATGCAGGTCAGCCAGTTGCTGAAGCTGGGGCGTGGTGCCGTCGTGGAACTCGACCGCAAGGTCGGTGAAGCGATTGATATCTACGTCAACAACCGGCTCGTCGCACGTGGCGAAGTTGTGGTCGTCAACGAGCGCCTTGGCGTGACGATGACCGAAATCATCAAAGCCGACTGATCGCGACATGAGCGAAAGCGCCACAACAGGATCAGCAACTGCGCGTTCGGGAAAGCGAACCCGCGCCCGGACGGGAGACAAGATGTCTCTCGTCACGAGCCGGCGCTCGCCGGGAATCGACTTCGCAACGGTCATCGGATTGTCCGGCGGCCTGCTGCTGATTGTTGTGGCGATGTTCCTCGGTGGATCCATCGGTGGCTTTGTCGATATACCGGCTCTTCTCATCGTGATCCTTGGCACCATCGCCGTCACCAGTATCAGCTTCAGCCTGTCCGACCTGGCCAGGGCCCGGAAGGTGATGCTGAAAAGCCTCCTGAACATCTCGCGCGATCCACACGATACCGCGACCGGCACCTTGCAGATCGCTGAGCGTGCGCGAAAGGACGGGGTCCTCTCGCTGCAGGAGTTTCTGGATGACGGACGCGGCGACCCGTTCCTCAACCGTGGGTTGCGACTGGTTGTGGATGGTGCTCCCGCGCAAGAGGCCGAGAACGTTATGCGGACCGAGCTGCACGCCATAGCCGACCGCCACAACAAGGGCGCAGACATTCTGCGGCGAGCGGCCGAGGTCGCTCCCGCCATGGGTCTGATCGGCACGCTGGTGGGACTGGTGCAGATGCTCGGCAATCTTGATGACCCCTCGGCGATCGGGCCAGCCATGGCCGTTGCCCTGCTGACCACCTTCTACGGGGCTGTTCTGGGCAACATGATTTTTGCACCACTGGCTTCCAAGCTGGAGCGAAAATCCGACGAAGAAGCCCTTCTCAATGAAATCTACCTGCTGGGGATCACATCGATTGCCCGACAGGAGAGTCCGCGCCGGCTGGAGGTTCTGTTGAACACGATCCTGCCGCCGGCAAAACGAATTTCCTATTTCGACTAATTCGGTCGAATAACAAGCACTCCGAGCTGGAGACGAAACATGCGTTTGTTGATTATCGGTAGCCTTGAAGGCCACATCACCCAGGCAAGTCAGATTGCCATCGCCCGCGGCGCGAAAGTCACGCAGGTCGATGACATCGAAAGGGGCCTCAACCTGATCCGTTCGGGCCATGGCGCCGAACTTGTCATGGTGGATATCGCACTGGATATCGCGGTCCTTGTGGGCAGTCTGGCGAGTGAGCGTATCAATGTGCCCGTGGTCGCTTGCGGCCTGCACAATGATGCCGAAGCCGCAGTGGCCGCCATCAAGGCCGGTGCCAAGGAATACATTCCGCTGCCCCCCGATCCCGATCTCATCGCCGCCGTACTTGAGGCCGTGGTCGAGGAAAGCAACGAAATCATCTTCCGCGATCCCGCAACGGCCGATGTCATCCAGCTCGCAGAGAAAGTCGCGCCGTCGGAAGCCTCGATCCTCATTCTTGGTGAATCCGGCACCGGTAAAGAGCTGATGGCGCGCCATATCCATCAGAAATCCCGTCGCGCAAACCAGAAATTCGTATCGCTCAACTGCGCTGCCATTCCCGAAAACCTGCTCGAATCCGAACTCTTCGGCCATGAGAAAGGTTCCTTCACCGGGGCTGTCGCACGACGCATCGGGCGTTTTGAGGAAGCCGATGGCGGCACGCTACTGCTCGATGAGATTTCGGAGATGGATATCCGTCTCCAGGCCAAGCTTCTGCGCGCCATTCAGGAGCGGGAAATCACCCGGGTCGGCAGCAACGAAACCATCAAGGTTGATATCCGCCTGATCGCGACCTCGAACCGCGAGCTCGCCCAGGAGGCTGCCGAAGGAAAGTTCCGCGAAGATCTGTATTTCCGGCTCAACGTCATGAGCCTGACCTTGCCGCCCCTGCGCAAACGCCCGCAGGATATTGCACTTCTGGCGGACCATTTCGCGCGAAAATATGCCGTCGCCAATGGGGTACCTCTGCTGCCCGTCGGGACGGAAGCCTTGGCAAAGCTGCGCGCCCATCACTGGCGCGGCAATGTGCGCGAACTGGAAAACACCATGCATCGCGCCGTGCTTCTGGCTTCGGGACCGGAGATCAGCCCGGATGCAATTCAGCTCAATCCGGCCCCGCGCCTGAACGGCACCGACATTATGGCGGAAGAGATCGCCGACGCACATTCCACCGAAGCCCTTGTCGGGCGGACCGTTGCCGAGGTTGAGCGCGAGCTGATTCTCGACACGCTCAGCCACACGCTTGGTAACAGGACCCACGCCGCAAACATTCTGGGCATCTCGATCCGGACCTTGCGAAACAAGCTCAAGCTCTACACCGAACAGGGGGTCAGTGTTCCCCTGCCCGGTGAAGGCGCGGCGGCCTAGCCGTCCCTGCAGACCCTGATCAGAGGTTAATTGCAAACCAGATGAGCGAGCTGACGACCACAAATGGCGGTGCCCCGGCACCCGCGCCGGGCCCGGCACCAGTCAAAGCGACCAGCGCTGCGCCGGAATCCGGTGGCGCAGCATCAGGTGCGTCCGGGTCGAGCGCGCCGGCGCAGGCCATCGGCGATATGTTTGCAATCCTGCGTCGCGGGGATATCGGGCTGGCGCTCGGTATTGTCGCGATCCTGGTCATCCTGATTCTGCCGATGCCCAAATGGCTCCTCGATATGAGCCTGGCGATCTCGATCACGTTTTCCGTCCTCGTCCTGATGACGGCCCTGTTCATCAAGTCACCGCTGGAGTTCAGCTCTTTCCCGACGATCCTGCTGATCGCCACGATGCTGCGATTGTCGCTCAACCTCGCCTCGACACGCCTGATTCTGGGTAATGGTCATGAAGGCCCGGGTGCCGCTGGCGGCGTGATCGAAGCCTTCGGCAACTTCGTGATGAGCGGCAATTTCGTGATCGGGATTATCGTCTTCGCGATCCTGATCATCGTGAACTTCATCGTCATCACCAAAGGTTCGGGACGTATCGCGGAAGTCGCGGCCCGGTTCAGCCTGGACGCCCTGCCCGGCAAGCAGATGGCAATTGATGCCGATCTCTCCGCCGGTCTGATCAGCGAAGACGACGCACGGACGCGACGCAAGAACCTCGAAGAGGAATCAAGCTTCTTCGGCGCCATGGACGGTGCTGCGAAATTCGTTCGCGGCGACGCCATCGCCGGGCTGCTCATCACCTTCATCAATGTGATCGCGGGTATCATCATCGGTGTCGGCCAGCAGGATATGAGCTTTGGCGATGCCGCCAACACCTACACCCTGCTCACGGTTGGCGACGGCCTGGTCAGCCAGATTCCCGCCCTGATCGTCTCCACCGCAGCCGGTATGGTCGTCACCAAGGCGGGGATTTCCGGAAGTGCCGATAAGGCCGTATTCGGACAGTTGTCGGGCTATCCCAGCGCGCTGGGCGTCAGCTCGTTCCTGATGTTTTCGATGTCGCTTCTTCCGGGCATTCCGATGATCCCGTTCCTGTTGCTCGCCGGGGCCACCGGGTTCGGCGCCTGGTCCTTGACCAAACGCAGCAAGGACGAGGCCAAACAGGAAGCCAAGGCCATCGAGGACGAGGCCGCAGCGGTTCCTGTCGCCGATGAGCCGATCTCGACCGCCCTGCAGATCGACCAGATTCGCCTCGAACTCGGCTACGGCCTGCTCTCGATGATCAACTCGGAAAAAGGCCAGCGCCTGACCGACCAGATCAAGGCCCTGCGCCGCCAGCTGGCATCCGAAATGGGCTTTATCCTTCCCGCAGTTCGAATTCAGGACAATATGCAGCTTGGCCCGAACACCTATGTGGTGCGGATCAAGGAAATCGATGGTGGGCGCGGCGATATCCGCCCCAACATGCTGTTGACCATGGATCCGCGCGGCGAACCCATTGCCTTGCCGGGCGAAGACACGGTCGAGCCCACCTTTGGTCTCCCGGCCATGTGGGTCGCGGAAAACAACAAGGAAGAAGCGCTTTTCCGCGGTTATACGGTTGTCGACCCGCCGACGGTCATCACCACGCACATCACGGAAGTGGTGAAGGACAATATGGCGGAAATGCTGTCCTACAGCGAAACCCAGCGCCTGCTCGACGAACTCGACAAGGAACACCAGAAACTGGTCGAGGATCTGGTTCCCGCCCTGATCACGGTCGGTGGCATCCAGCGTGTGCTGCAGAACCTGCTGATCGAACGGGTCTCGATCCGCGATCTGCCGACGATACTGGAAGCGATCAATGAGGCCTGTGTCGCCACGCGCAATGTCACGGCCATTACCGAACATGTGCGCTCGCGCCTGGCCCGCCAGCTCAGTGACAGCAAGGTCAATGCCGAAGGCTACCTGCCCATCATCTCTCTTTCTCCGGACTGGGAGCACGCCTTCTCGGAATCCCTGATCGGGGATGGGGACGAAACCCATCTGGCGATGGCACCCTCCAAGCTGCAGGACTTTATCGCCGTGGTGCGTCAGGAGTTCGACAAACACGCCATGCAGGGTGCCGCGCCGATCCTGCTGACCAGCCCGGGCGTTCGCCCCTTCGTACGCTCGGTCGTGGAACGCTTCCGCCCGCAAACGACGATCATGTCCCAGAATGAAATCCACCCGAAGGTCCGTATCCGGACCCTGGGTGCGGTGTAGCGGGCGCGATCAATGCAACTCAAAAGCTTCGAAGCAGAATCCCTGCCCGCTGCCATCAAGAAGGTTCGCGAGGCCTTTGGTGAGGATGCGCTGATTGTCGCCACGGACCGCATCCGACAGGGGCAGTCGGTCCGCGTGACAGCCGCTATCCCCCGCAAAGCCGAAGCGAGCGATGATTTCATCATCGACCGCAAGTCCTTCAACGGCCAGCCGGTCGACGATCCTTTGCCGATCCTTCGGGCGGCCCTCGCCGATAACGGATTGACCGGGGATCTGGCCACCCGGCTGCTCGAAGCGGTCAGCTATGTGAGCACCCCGATCGCGCCGGCACTCGCCCTGGCTGCAGCGCTCGATACGGTTTTCGACTTCCAGCCCCTCGGCAAACTCGGCGGGCGCGTGGTGACAGATCATGGTTTGCGCCGGGCCACCATCCTCGTCGGCCCCCCCGGGGCGGGCAAGACGGTGACCGCTGCCAAGATGGCCGCCCGGGCCGCCAATGCCGGGCACGGGGTGCGGTTGCTGAGTATTGACACTCTCAAGACGGGCGGAATCGCGCATCTCAAATCGCTCGCCGATGCCCTTGGCGTCGGCATGAAGGCTGCCCACGAGCCCCGTGAACTTGCGGCGCTGGTTGCCGGCAGCATGGGGGACGTCTCCATCATCGACAGCAGCGGCATCAACCCGTTCGATTCCGTCGATGCAGACCATCTCGCGGAGTTCATCTCCAGAACCGACGCCGAGCCGATTCTGGTTCTGCCCGCCGGGCTGGACCGGGTTGACGCCATCGAAACCGCCCACGCCTTTGCCCGCCTGAAATGCCGCCGGATGATCGTGACACGCGTGGATATGACCCGCCGCCTCGGCAGCACGCTGGAATGCGCCTATGCCGCGGATCTCGCATTCTCCGACGTGTCCGTTTCGCCAGAGATCATCGGCCAGAACGGTGCCGGGCTGGGCACATTGAACCCTGTCGCACTGGCCCGGCTGATGCTTCCGACATTGTTGTTACACGAGGATGGCGCACAACGTGACGCCGCCCCTCCCGAGGAAAGGATTCTGGTCCCATGAGTGCGGCTACCCTGCATGACGACGATACAATCGACACGCCGCCGATGCAGACAACGAAAGCGCGGCGCATTGCCGTTGCATCAGGCAAAGGCGGTGTCGGCAAGACCTGGTTCGCCTCGACCCTCGCCCACAACTGGGCGATCAAGGGCCGCCGGACGCTGCTGTTCGACGGTGATCTGGGTCTGGCCAATGTGGACGTCCAACTGGGCCTGTCCCCGGAAACCGATCTGTCCGAGGTGATTGCCGGGCGGGCACGCATCGAAGATGCCATTCATCGCAATGTCGCCGAAAACCTGGATGTCATCGCTGGCAGTTCCGGCACGGCAGCGCTTGCCGCCCTGCCCGCCGCACGACTGGACCGCCTTATTGCAGACCTTGACCTTGTGGATGACGGCTATGACCGGGTTGTCCTCGATCTGGGCGCGGGCGTCGACAACACGGTCCGTTCACTGGCCGCCACGGCAGACACAATTCTGGTTGTCACCACCGCCGAACCAACCGCGCTGACCGACGCTTATGCCTTCATCAAATTGATGGTGCTGCGCGACCCGAAAGTGGACCTGCGCGTCGTCGTGAATCAGGCGGCCAGCACCAAGGAAGGCGAAGCGGTTTTTCAGACCCTGTTCAAGGCCTGCCAGAAATTCCTGAAATTCTCACTCCCGCTTGCCGGCATCGTCCGGATTGACCGGCGCGTCAGCGAGACGATCCGGAATCAGAGTTTGATCATGACGCGTCACCCGACGGCCGAGGCGGCACAGGATGTCGAGAAAATCGCCCGGAGCCTGAGGCGCGCGTTCGACTGAACGGATAAGCCCATGAGCCAGGCCGTCACAGCCGCATCCAGCATTCCCGCCACATCGGTGCTTTCGAGCGGCCCTTCCGCGTCTTCGGGTGGTGCGGGCACGGGTGGTGCAGGATCCGGCACCACCGTCCTCGTCCCCAATCCGCCCCCCGCCCTTTCCGCACTGGGAAAAGGCCAGGTGATCCGCGCGGTTGTCGGGCGCCCGACGGCAGATGGACAAATCCTGCTGGAAACCCGATACGGCCAGATCCCGGTCACCCTGAAAGACGTTCCCGCGCGGGGTACCATTCTTCAGTTTCAGGTCACACAAAGCGGAACCCCCACCGAACTGACCCTGATCGACCCGGGCAAAAGTCCGGGCAAAGTCAATCCGGGCGGCCCCGCAAACCCGCAGAATATCGGTGCCCCACGTGTCGGCGACACGGTCACGGTGCGTCCCGTTGCCGCTGATGGCGCCGGGCGCACACCCCTCGCCTTTCAGGCCCAGATTGTCGAGGCCGGTGGCGCACGGTCGACCCTCACCTCGGGCGCTGCCGGGTCCGGGCTCTTGTCGGGCAAGGTCGTATCGTCGCCAGCCGGCGGCCCGACAATCCTGCAGACATCAACCGGGCAGGTCGCACTGCCCTCGGTCGGGAACCTGAAGGCGGGCGCGCAACTTCTGCTTCGCCCCCTTGCGGTATCCCCCCAGCCTGTCCCCGGGACACCGCAGACCGCGACCCAGTCCCTGACCGCACTGGGAACCGCATGGACGGCGCTTCAGGATGCCTCAAATATTCTGGGAGCAGCCGACGCCGGAACGGCCGCGCGAATTCTCCCTACCGCAATTCCCGCCACAGGCCCGCAGCTGGCGACCGGAATGGCGTTTTTCCTGAATGCACTGTTCCACGGCAGCATGCAGGAATGGCTGGGGCGCGATGCAATCCGCATGCTTCAGGACGGCGACAAGAGCGACCTTCTCAAACGACTGGGGGATGATTTTGCTCAGATGTCACGACTGGCCAATGAGCCGGCCAACGGCGACTGGCGGATGGTCATGTTGCCGCTTCTCGACGACCGGACATTGCAGCAGATCCGCCTCTACTTCCGCGAACACGGCGAATCCGAAGACGCAGAAGATGAGAACACCGGCACGCGTTTCGTGATCGAGGCTTCACTCAGCCGTCTGGGTGCGATTCAACTCGATGGTTTCGTGCGTCCGGCGCGGTTCGACCTGATGGTACGAACCCATCAGGAACTTCCCGAACAGATGCGTGTGGATATCGCAGGCTTGTTCGATGCTGCAAACCGGGAATTTTCTGCACAGGGACAGATCGATTTCCAGATCCAGAACCCCTTCGGAATCCAGCCCGAAACCACCGATACGGCAGCCGGAGTTTACGCCTGATCCTCTACGTCTGATCCTCGGCGTTCTGCCGGAAGGATGACAGGGCCACTTCATCCAGGCGGTCCTGCTCCTTTGATTCCAGCACCTTGGCGGCGCGGTCGGCTTGCATGGTCTCGGCCAGTTCAAACCGCTTGAGCTCGCGAAAGGCGTCCCGCACCTTGGCTTCAGCCAGCGCGATGTCAGGTTCCAGCGCCTGCTTCTCCCGGTCAAGCTGACGCCGCCGCATCCGTACAGCGGCGATGTAATCGCCCAGAACAAACGAAGCCTCGGCATCCCCATGGGCGCGTGCAGATTCGAACAAGAATTCCGCGTCGAGGGCCTGCCGTCGGGCCTCAATTTCATTGCTGACGACTTCGAGCTCGCTCAAGGCGCGGCGCGCGGCATCCATTTCGTGCTGCCGCAGCCGGATCAGCGTTCCGATCGACTTCATGCCATGCCCGGCTCAAACGGTGCAAAATCCGTCGATGCCACCTTCACATCGGCGGCGACAAAACCACCATCCCGGGATGCGACCTGAGGCTGGGCAGGGTCCGGCATCTCAGCTGCTTGCGGCACTTCGGCCATGCCCAGAATACGTTCGAGTTCCGCATAGCCCTCGTCCAGATTGCTCTTTTCCGCAATCGCCTGGGACAGAAAGGCTTCCAGCGCGGGATAATAGTGGATCGCCTCATCGACTTCGGGATCGGCCCCGGCCCGGTACGCCCCGAGGCGAATCATTTCCGCCATATCCTCATACCGCGCAAGCAAGGCACGGGCACGTTTGATAAGCGCATTCTGATGCGGCGTATTGCAATCGGGCATGGTTCGAGAGATCGAGCGCAGGATGTTGACGGCCGGATAGCGGCCACGTTCGGCAATCGCGCGCTCCAGCACGATATGACCGTCCAGCGTGCCACGGGCGGCATCGGCAACGGGTTCGTTGTGATCATCACCCTCCACCAGCACCGTGAAAAGCCCGGTGATATTTCCCGTTCCCTCAACCCCCGGACCGGCGCGTTCGAGAAGTTTGGGAAGCTCTGAAAACACGGTCGGCGTATAGCCCTTGCTCGCCGGTGGCTCACCGGCACTCAGACCGATCTCGCGCTGGGCCTGGGCAAAGCGGGTCACGCTGTCCATCAGGCAAAGCACCTCCCGGCCCTGATCGCGAAAATACTCGGCGATCGCCATGGTGAGATAGGCCGCCTGACGGCGCATGAGCGGCGGTTCATCCGAGGTCGCCACAACCACGATACTGCGCGCAAGCCCTTCGGGACCGAGATTGTCTTCCAGAAACTCCTGCACCTCGCGCCCGCGTTCACCGATCAGACCGATCACGTTCACATCGGCCTGTGTGTAGCGCGAGAGCATCGACATCAGCACCGACTTGCCGACACCCGAGCCCGAGAAGATACCCATGCGTTGCCCACGGCAGCAGGTCAGGAAAGTGTTGAGTGCGCGCACGCCAAGGTCGAGTTTCTCCCCCACCCGGCGGCGCTGGTGCGCGGGTGGCGGGGTGCCGCGCAGCAAATAGGGAGAGGCACCGCTCTCCAGTTCGCCAAGCCCGTCGACAGGCTCCCCCATCGCATTGACGACCCGCCCGAGCCAGGATGCATCGGGCCGGACGATCGGGGATGCATCGGCAAGTTCGGCGCGTGAACCAATGCCAATTCCGTCAAGCGTTCCGAACGGCATCAGAAGCGCCCGGTCATCGCGGAACCCCACCACTTCGCAAGGCACAAAGCCGCCGCCGCGCTTTTCGAGATTGCAGCGCCCGCCCACCGAGAGGGACCGGTGCACGCCGCCCACCTCGACCATCATGCCCTTCACACCAGCCACACGGCCGTGGCGATAACTGTCGGGAAGTGCGTCCAATTGTGACTGGAGGTGCCTGAAATTAACCACGAGCGATCCAAATCCTGAATTTTTGAGGCCGGGCAACGACAAATTCGTCACGCCAAACCCTTGAGAACAGGGGAATTCTGGCTGATCGTGCTTAAGGAAGGGTAAACCGGGTTGCGAACAGAATTAACAAAAGTTACGCCGGCAAGAATTCGTTAACCATTTCGGCCTAGTCTGTTAACGATGATTAATACGAACGCTCACGTGACCTGCACGATGAGCCACTGAACGGAGAGTAAGCATGCGCGTTCTACTGGTTGAAGACGATACAGCAACCGCCCAGAGCATCCAGATGATGCTCAAGTCGGAAGGCTATATCTGCGATACGACGGACCTTAGTGAAGACGGTCTGGAGATCGGGAAGCTCTATGACTACGACATCATCCTGCTGGATCTGATGTTGCCGGATATGGACGGCTATGAAGTTCTCCGTCGTCTGCGCGAAGCGCGGGTCGAGACGCCGATCCTGATCCTCTCCGGGCTGAACGAGCCGGACAACAAGATCAAGGGTCTGGGTTTCGGCGCCGATGACTATCTGACCAAGCCTTTCGACAAACGCGAGATGATCGCCCGGGTACAGGCCATCGTCCGCCGTTCCAAGGGCCATGCAGACTCCGTCATCCACACCGGCCTGATGGATGTGAACCTCGATGCGCGTTCGGTATCTGTGGAAGGCCGCCCGGTGCACCTGACCGGCAAGGAATACGGCATTCTGGAACTCCTTAGCCTGCGCAAGGGCACGACGCTCACCAAGGAAATGTTCCTCAACCACCTTTACGGCGGGATGGACGAGCCCGAACTCAAGATCATCGACGTGTTCGTGTGCAAGCTGCGCAAGAAACTGTCGACGGCGACGGGTGGCGACAATTACATCGAGACGGTCTGGGGCCGCGGCTATGTGCTGCGCGACCCGGTGGCCGAACCCGAGGTCAAGAAGGCCAAGGCGAAAGCGGCCTGACCCCTGCCCCATTCAGTATTGCGAGTCCGGCCAGCCCTGCGCTGGCCGTTTTCGTTTCGGCCGCTAATCCGCCAAGGGCAGGCCTGCTGCGAAGGTCACGCGGTCAGGTCCGGCATCAATATCAAACGCGACACCAAGACGTTTGCCTGCCATATGGGTGAAATACCCGTGCGCGGTCTTGGGTTCGAGATCGGCATCGGAGATGCTGCCATCCAGCGCGGCGCGCAGACTGTCCTCGATGCGGGCGCCCTCCCCGTTTGCCGAAACCGTGATGGCCATATCGGGACCAATCACGATTCCCAACTCACCGCCACGCGGCAGACATTCCCCCGCCACAAGGGCGATGTTGAGCAGCAGCTTCACCGCACCGGGGCCGGGCATTGAACCGGCTGTCCGGTCCTCGATCGCAACCCGGGTGCGCTGGTTGGCGCAAACCGGCTCGATCAGGCGCAGGCCGTCCCCCAACGCGACATTCCCGCCCGACCCGGCATTCCCATAGGCGATCCGGAAAAACTGCAGCTTTTCCGATGCCAACTTTGCGCTCGACGCGACAAGCTGCATGCTTTCGCTGTCCAGCCCGTCGCCGAACTCGGTCATCAACTCGATGCCGCTGTTCACCGCCCCCACCGGACTGATCAGATCATGACACAGGCGTGAGGCGAGCAACTCGGCCACCCGCAATTCGATTGTCGGCTCCATGAAAATTACCCTTCCCCAAACGGGCGCGGTTGACCCGCCCCCTGCGGCGCAATCTAATGCGATTCGCCTGCTCGCAACCAAGTTCCCCATCACCGCAGAAGCCGTTGCCCTGGAGTTCGTAGCCCGAGATGAACGCGGATAAGCCCAAACATTTCCACCATCCCGGCGCGGGCCGTCGCCGCGCGGTGCCGCATCCCAAGGGACGTCAGGTTGACCCGGACGCCGTCGCGGAAATCCGCGCCCTGCTCGGTGATACGCCGCTTGCGCGTGACCTCCTGATCGAGCATCTGCACCGGATTCAGGACCATTATCACGGACTGGCCCCGCGCCATCTGGCCGCGCTGGCCGACCTCATGCGCCTGTCCCTGGTCGAGGTCTATGAGGTCGCGACCTTCTACGCCCATTTCGATGTGGCACGGGAGGATGGCGTCGAGATGCCGGAGATCACGGTGCGGGTGTGCGACAGCCTGCCCTGCGAAATGGCAGGCTCCGCGGCGCTGCACGAGGCGCTGACACGCAGCGCGAGCGGGAAAGTCCGAATCCTGCGCGCGCCCTGCATGGGGCGCTGCGATTGCGCCCCGGTGGCCGAGGTTGGTCACAACCATATCGACCGTGCCACCCCGGAGATGGTTGCCACAGCCATTCAAACCCGGGCCGTCGACACCGTTCTGCCCCCCTATCCGATCCTGGAAAACACCCGGCAGGACGGGGCCTATTCGATTTTCCGGTCCTGTGTGGCCGGCGGCCGCAGCTATGACAGCGTGCGCGCCACCATCGAGAAATCGAATTTGCGCGGTATGGGCGGGGCCGGTTTTCCCGCCGTCCGAAAATGGGACTTCGTGAATGCCGCAGACGGCCCACGGTCGGTTGTCATCAATGCTGATGAAGGCGAGCCGGGCACCCTCAAGGACCGCTGGTTCCTCGAACGCGCCACCCATGCCGTGCTGGAAGGCGCGCTGATCGCCGCCTGGGCGGTCGATGCCGAGGAACTGTGGATTTATCTGCGCGATGAGTACCCCGCCGCGCGTGAAATCCTGCGCCGGGAAATCGCCTCCATCGAAGCCGCAGGCGTGATCGGGCCGGGCTTCATCAAGCTACGGCGCGGGGCCGGTGCCTATATCTGCGGCGAAGAGAGCGCGCTGATCGAATCCATCGAAGGCAAGCGCGGCCTGCCCCGTCACCGCCCGCCCTATGTGGCCCAGAATGGCGTCTTCGGGCGCCCGACCCTGGTCCACAATGTGGAAACCGTATTCTGGATTCGGGAAATCCTCGAAACCGGCGCGGACTGGTATCGCGATCAGGGTGCGAACGGACACACGGGTGCCCGCGCTTTCTCCGTATCGGGCCGGGTGCACGCGCCCGGTGTGAAAATTGCCGCCAATGGCATCACCCTAAGCGAGCTGATCGAAGGCTATTGCGGCGGCATGGCCGAGGGCCACACCCTGAAAGCCTATCTGCCCGGTGGGGCCTCCGGCGGTATTTTGCCCGCCTCCATGGCCAATGTGCCGCTCGCCTTCGGATCGCTTGAGGAACACGGATGTTTTATCGGGTCCGGCGCGGTCATCGTGCTGTCCCAGGAAGACAGCGTGCGCGACGCCGCCATCAACCTGATGCGGTTTTTCGAGGATGAAAGCTGCGGCCAGTGCACGCCCTGTCGTGTCGGCACGGAAAAGGCGGTCAAGCTGATGCAGGCGGAAACCTGGAACGCCGATCTTCTTGCAGAGCTGTCCACGGCGATGCGTGACGCCTCGATCTGCGGGCTGGGTCAGGCCGCACCAAACCCGATGGAAAGCGTGCTGAAGTTCTTCCCGCAGGACGTATCCGGAACTTAGGACGCAGCCCGTTTGAAGTGACGGGTCGAATGTCCCCCGCCGGTCGTCGCAGCATCCACACCTTCAAATCCGTCTGATTTCAAAATCGCACCCGGCAGCCGCACGGTTACGGTCGTCCCGACATCGGGAAGGCTTTCCATCCTGATATCGCCGCCATGGGCGTCCACGATCCGCTTGCAGATCCACAGGCCAAGACCCGACCCGCCATGGCTGTTTGCATGATGTGGATTGATCATCCGGAAGGGTTCAAACACATGGGGCAAATCCTCGGCCCCGACGCCCATCCCGGTATCGCGCACATGAATTTCCACGCCATCCTCCCCGGCGGGCCCGCAATACACAACGATCTCGCCACCCGGGCTGGAGAACTTGATGGCGTTGGAAATCAGGTTGAGCATGACCTGACGCAACGCGCGACGGTCACCTCGGAAAACAAGCTTGTGATCCGGCACCTCATCGCGGAGCGTCAGCGACCGGTCCTGCGCCAGAGTTCGGGTCATGCGCATGGCCTCATGGATGAATTCGAGCGCCGAAACCCGTTCCATCTCCATATTGCTGTCATCGACGTCGAGACGCGAGACGTTCAGCAGATCCTCGACAATCGCGAGAAGATGGCGCGAGCTGTCGTGAATATCGTGAACATAATCGAGGTACTTCTCATTGCCGACCGGGCCGAAAAGCTCGCTGGAGATCAGCTCCGAGAAACCGATGATGGCATTCAGCGGTGTGCGCAGTTCATGGCTCATCGTGGCGAGAAACTGGTTCGTCACCGTGTTCGTTGTCACCGCAACATCGCGTTCCCGCTCCATTTGCCGGGCATAGCCTTCCGCTTCGACCCGTCGTGAGACGTCGCGGCCAACGCCCCGGTACCCCTTGAACGCACCGGCAGGAGAAAAGACCGGATCACCGGATATGGACGCATATCCGACCTGACCGGAACCCTTCCGGAATGCGTATTCGAAATCCCGGAACGGTCGGCGCGCCGCCTGATCGGCTTCATGCGCGGCCCACTTTTCGCGGGTTTCTTCCGTGTCAGGGTCCGCGCCGATCTTTTCGGCGAGTTCTCGCCGCGTGTTTCCGAGAACCCCGTCCATCGGGTAGCCAAAATGTTTGACCACCCGGGGTGAGTAATAGACAAAGCGATGGTCCGCATCGGTTTCCCACAACCAGTCCGAACCCGCTTCGGCAAAGGCGCGATAGCGCGCTTCGGCATGCGCCAACTGCTCACGAACCTCGATCAGCTCGTCCGACGTGTTCGGGCGCTCGGTCATCCCGCTGTCCCGGCCCTCGATGCCGATACAATGCACCAGCATCAAAATCCGGCCATCCGTTGCCGAAATGCCGCAGCACCGATAGCGCACTTCAACTTCCTTGTCGCGGGGATGCAGGGTCCAGGTTGCCTCGTAGCTTTTGCCCCGGGAAAATCCGTCTGCATATTCGCCCAACAGGGCCTTGGCGATATCCGACAGATCGCTCATGTCGCGCGCCTGCAACTCGTCGAGCGCATCGGAGCACCAGACTTCCAGACCCGCCGCGTTGGCCCAGACAATACAATAATGGTCGAGATCAAACACCCAGATCGGGTCTTCGATCAGCGCCCATGCCGTTGTATCGATTCCAAGTGTTGCAACCGGGGGATGTTCCACGCGTTCGGTAATGAATTTACTCCCGAAAAGTCTTACGTCTGTTGCGAACAGGCTCTAACCCTGCACCAACAACGTAAACAACTTCAAAACATCCTCCCCCGAAGACGTTCCGGCGAGCTTCTTAGCGCAATTATTCCTCGCCGAAAACCCACCGGTACATGCGCGAATCGTCCTGATAACCACCATGGGCTGCAAACGGCTCATTGTTCCAGAAGCTCTCGGCGGCGCTCCGGTCCGGCAATTCGATCAGCAGGGCCGTTCCCACATTCACCATCCCGTCCGGCGAACGCAGCGGCCCCCGGAAGATGAAGCTGTCCTCGAAGCTCTTGAAGTAGCTTTCATGGGCATGGAGATGCTCGGCGATAAACGGTCCTGCATCCTCGATCTTGGAGCCCGTATAGAAATAGTATTCCTGGCCCTTCCGGTCATAGTCGCAGGCGCGCTTGAGAAAGCTGTTCGACCAGCGCTTGATCTCAATCCGCTCGTAAACGCCAGCCCGGTTCAGCGGATCATCGGCGACAAAGGCTTCGGCAGCTGCGTGATCATCCAGCTGAACAAACCATGTCGTGGCCAGAATCGCCGACGCATTCTCGGTCACGATATGGCCATAGCCGATCAGCTGTTCACCCAGGTCCCGCGCATATTGCTTCTGGGCCTCGATATACTCGGACCGCACCCCGGACCGGTCCGGACGGTCCCAGGCAAAAATCACCCATTGCGCGGGCTTCTGACTGTAGTACTGGCGCAATTCCTCGGCGTTCTTGCCGTAGCGTGGATCGCCGGGCAGGTACTCTCCGACTTTCTCGTCAGCCATTGGTCTTCCCCCGTTTGTTATGCCCCGTTTGAATGTTGGCGCGTGACGGGAAAGAAGGTCAATGCTTGACGCCCTTACAGGCCACGCCTACAAGGCCCGCATGATCAACCGGACACCCATGATGAATCCGATGTGGAAACATGTCGCGCGACGCGCGAACGTGGGTGGTTCCTTTTGCGCGATGGTCATGACCTGACATTCATCACATCGCAGTTGATCAAAAGAACCGCCGGCTCCTGAGCATGGCGGTTTTTTTGTGCATGCAGCCGGCGGAAACCTCGAAAACAGGAACCGGACCATGCAAGACCATGACGAATACAGACTGAGCGACGACCTTTCGACAATCGACTGGTGGAAACTGGCGCACATCTATGCGGATGCGAATCTGTTTGATCGCAAACCCTTCGAGATCGCCCGCGCCTTTCACGGCAGCTACGCTTGGGTCTTCATGTTCAACGCTACGGAACTCGTCGGTGCCGCGCGCGCGACCTCGGACGGGGTGTTCTATGCTTCCGTCTTCGATGTGGTGGTTGCCCCGTCGCATCAGGGTCTCGGCGCAGGACGATTCCTCATGAACGGGTTGCTGGCAAAGCTTCCGTTCGAGCGCATCTTCCTGACCTCCGTGCCCGACAAGAAGGGGTTCTACGACAGGTTGGGATTTCTGACGCAAACCAATGCCATGGCCCTGTATGCCGAACCCGCACGCGACAGCGCGCTCCAGCGGGGTGTGCTGACGCGCGCGGTCGACTAAACTCACGGGCACGTCATTTATAATTTTGGCAGGGCCGGGTTAAACAATATCCCGGCCTTGCTTTCCAAACACCAGAGGTTCCAGTAAATGTTTCACCTTCACCTCACAAAATGGATGCCTGCGGCGGTTCTTGTCGCGGCAATGGTATTTACGATGACCGAGAATTCCGACGCACAAGAGACAATCACCACCTCCAGCGGCCTGCAGTATATCGAGCACGAAGCCGGCTCGGGCGATGCCGCCAAGGCGGGCGACAACGTCGCCGTGCACTACACCGGCTGGCTCTACAAGGACGGCGAAAAAGGTGCCAAGTTCGACAGCTCGGTCGATCGCGGCCAGCCCTTCACCTTCCCGCTGGGCGCGGGACGCGTCATCAAGGGCTGGGATGAAGGCGTGGCGGGCATGCAGCCCGGCGGCAAGCGCACCCTGATCCTCAAGCCGGCCCTCGCCTATGGTGCCAGCGGTGCCGGCGGCGTCATTCCGCCGAACGCGACCCTGATGTTCGACGTGGAACTGATCGAAGTTCAGTAGAGCCCTTACTCATTAATCGTCATGCCCGGGCCTGACCCGGGCATCTCAACTCGAACCGAGACGAGATACGCGGATCAAGTCCGCGTATGACGACTTTGGGCTGTTTGGAAACTGGACAACCATGTCCTCCGCACGGCACCCTTCCGTCATGAGCGAACCCATTTCCTTCACCCTCGACGGCAAGCAGGTCGTGGCCGGGCCCGGTGAAACCATCTGGCAGGTCGCCGCGCGTGAAGGCGTGGATATCCCGCACCTCTGCTATGCGCCCGAGCCGGGCTACCGGGCCGACGGGAATTGCCGCGTCTGCATGGTCCATGTGGAGGGCGAGCGGGTGCTGGCCGCCTCCTGCCTGCGCAAGCCGACCGACGGCATGGTGGTGGACACAAGGGCCGAACGCGCCAAAAAGGCCCGCGAGATGGTGCTTGAGCTGCTCGTCGCCGACCAGCCCGATCGTGCCATCGCCCACGACAAGGATTCAAAATTCTGGCAGTGGGCCGAGCGCACCGGCGTCACCGAAAGCCGGTTTCCGGCCCGCAACACCCCTGCCCCCGATATGAGCCACACCGCGATGGCGGTGAACCTCGATGCCTGCATCCACTGCAATTTGTGTGTGCGGGCCTGCCGGGAGGTGCAGTCCAACGACGTGATCGGCATGGCCATGCGGGGCGCGGATTCGAAGATCGTCTTCGATTTCGACGACCCGATGGGCGAGTCCACCTGCGTGGCCTGCGGCGAGTGTGTTCAGGCCTGCCCCACCGGCGCGCTGTTGCCCGCCACGATGGTCGATGCAGATGGCATGGGGGTCGGTGCCGCGGACAAGACCGTCGACAGCGTCTGTCCGTTCTGCGGCGTCGGCTGTCAGGTCACTTATCATCTGAAAGACGACCGGATCATCAAGGTCGACGGACGCGACGGCCCCGCCAACGAGCAGCGCCTGTGTGTGAAGGGCCGCTTCGGGCTGGATTACGTGCACCATGCCCATCGCCTGACCGTGCCGCTGATCCGCAAGGACGGTGTGGGTAAGTGCTGGGACGATGAGGTCGACCCCGCTGATCCCTCGACCCATTTCCGCGAGGCCAGCTGGGACGAGGCCCTGGAATTCGCAGCCTCGGGTCTCGCGAGAACCCGCGACACCCATGGCGGCGATGCGATTGCCGGGTTCGGTTCGGCCAAGGGCTCCAACGAGGAAGCCTATCTGTTCCAGAAGCTGATCCGCACCGCGTTTCGCAGCAACAATGTCGATCACTGCACCCGGCTCTGCCATGCCAGTTCGGTGGCCGCCCTGATGGAAACCATCGGCTCGGGCGCGGTGACGGCGCCCTTTACGGCGGCTGAAGACAGCGACTGCATCATCGTGATCGGCGCGCGGCCGACCGAGAACCACCCGGTCGCCGCCACCTTCCTCAAGGCGGCCACCAAACGCGGTGCAAAACTCGTCATCATGGACCCGCGCGGCTCGGCCCTGACCCGTCACGCCGACCATTTCCTGCAGTTCAAGCCCGGAACCGATGTGGCGCTGCTCAACGCCATGATGCACACCATCGTTGCCGAGGGTCTGGTCGATGATCAGTACATTCGCGGCTACACCGAGGGTTATGACGCCCTGCGCGACTCCCTCGCCGACTTCACCCCCGACAAGATGGCTCCGGTCTGCGGCGTGGATACCGAAACCATCCGCGCTGTTGCGCGTCTCTATGCGACATCGGAACGCGCCATCATCTTCTGGGGCATGGGCATCTCCCAGAGTGTGCATGGCACCGACAATGCCCGCTGCCTGATCTCCCTGGCCTTGATGACCGGTCAGGTGGGACGCCCGGGCACCGGCCTGCATCCCCTGCGCGGCCAGAACAATGTGCAGGGCGCGTCTGACGCTGGCCTGATCCCCATGGTTTTCCCGGATTATCAGAGCGTTGCCGACCCGGCCGCCCGTGCGCGCTTCGAGGCGCTCTGGCAGATCGAAGACCTGAACCCCGATCCGGGCTTGACCGTTGTCGAGATCATGGATGCCGCGCGCGAAGGTGACATCCGGGCGATGTATGTGATGGGTGAGAACCCCGCCATGTCGGACCCGGACCAGCACCATGCACGGCAGGGCCTCGCCGCGCTCGATCACCTTGTGGTGCAGGAAATATTCCTGACCGAGACCGCCTTCCACGCCGATGTCATCCTGCCCGCTTCGGCCTGGCCAGAGAAAACCGGCACGGTGACCAACACCAACCGGCAGGTCCAGATGGGCCGCCCGGCCTTTGATCCGCCCGGACAGGCTCGCGCCGACTGGGCTATCATTCAGGACCTGGCCAGGGGTCTGGGACTTGGCTGGAACTATGCCGGGCCGAAGGATGTCTACGAAGAACTGCGTCAGGCGATGAATTCCATCGACGGGATATCCTGGGACCGGCTCGAGCGCGAGGACGCGGTGACCTATCCCTGCGATGATGACGGCCCGGGCACCGAGATCATGTTCGCCGCTGGCTTCCCGACGAAAAGCGGCCGCGGCAAGTTCGTGCCGACCGAACTGGTTGCCCCCGATGAACTGCCCGACGACGCCTATCCCATGATCCTGTCCACCGGGCGGATGCTCGAACACTGGCACACGGGCGCGATCACCCGGCGCGCCACGGTGCTCGACGCGCTCGAGCCCGAAGCGGTCGCCTCGCTCCACCCCCGCGAGATGAAGCGGCTGGACATCTGGCCGGGCGATCCGATTCAGGTGAGCACGCGGCGCGGCATGATCGAGATCACCGCCCGCGCCGACCGGGACGTGCCCGAGGGCATGGTCTTCATCCCGTTCTGTTTTGCCGAAGCGGCGGCCAACCTGCTGACCAATCCGCAGCTCGACCCCTTCGGAAAGATCCCCGAGTTCAAGTTCTGCGCCGCCAAGGTCGAACGCGCGGAAAAGGCTGCGGCAGAGTAGTAAGCCCCTCTCCCAGAGGGAGAGGGGTTTGGGGTGAGGGGTTAAATTCTTCCCGGGACACCTTCGACCGACCGTAACCCCTCACCCGGCTCGCATGCGCTCGCCACCCTATCCCTATGGGAGAGGGTTTGGTTTGACTTCTCCGCCCCGGCCGTCTGACACTCCGGCCAAACACGGAGAAACGTCATGACCACGCCCAAAATATCGCCTGCCGACATGGAAGCCCGCCATGTCGTGCGCTACGCCGACTGCAACGGCTCCGACCTTGCCTATCTCGATCAGCGCCTGCCGGGGCACGAACGCGAGATCGTCAATGTGATCGGCATGAACGTGACCGAGAATATGGACGACCCCGATCTTGAGCCCAAGCTCGGCAGCGCCCATGGATTCTCGCTGGTCTACAACAAGGCCCATCCGGGTAGCGGGTCCGGCCCGGCCTTCCATGTGCACCAGACCGAGGAAGTGTTCATTCCCATGAAAGGCACCTGGGAGGTCGTCTGGCTGGAGGGTGAGGAGGAACGCGCCATCGCGCTGGAACCGCTCGATGTGGTCAACGTGCCCACCGGCATCTATCGCGGTTTCCGCTGCATCTCGGGCGAGCCCGATGCGCTGATGCTCGCCATTGTCGGCGGGCCGGATGCGGGCAAGGTGTCGTGGCATCCCAGCGTGATCGACCAGGCACGCGAAACCGGGCTGGAAGTCGATGACGAAGGCAATCTGAAAGAGGTCGCGGGGGCCTAGCGCCCCCACCTCACCCCGGCCCTCTCCTCCCCATGGGAGGAGAGGGAGAAAACCCACACAAACAAAACCCTCTCATCCCATGGGGAGGAGAGGGTGGCGAGAGACAGCGAGCCGGGTGAGGTGGGTTTGCGCATACCCAGAAAAAGAAAAAGGGCCGGCGCGAATGAACACACCGGACCCCAACAAATTTAAGACAGAGCATTTTCTACGGGCAGGTCTTCTTGTCCCCCCCTTTATCCCGCCGGACTGGCGCGAACGCCGTCCAGACTTTGCTCCACTCTCCTCCCCTCCCTCGGGCCGTAAGACACGCCGTCGAATTGATTTCGGCTTGCGTGCGACACACCGTTTTTATCGGGGTGTGTAATTGTGTCGCGGATTAGAGTGACTCTGCAACGAAGAGTCAATTCAGATCGCACAACCTTTGGAATGGTTCAAATCCGCCACAATTCGTTCGGCCTCCACGATATCTTCGGGCCGGTTGATGTTGAAGAACGGGTCCACCACTTCGGCGGGAAACGAAACCTCGGCCAGCCCGTAACGCGCCGTCCAGCGATCCACCTTGCGGATGTCCTCGACCACCAGCGCGTGGCGCAAATCCTCGCGCAGGCGCACCGGCCAAAGCCCGAAAACCGGGTGAGTCCGACCGTTCGTTTCCGCGCAGGCCATGTCCGCACCCTCGCTGACAGCCGCGCTCAGCCGCGCCACAAGGTCGTCGGGAAAGAACGGCGCATCGGTGGCGCAGGTCACAATCCATTCGCAGTCCGGCACGTTCGCTGCCGCCCAGTCCATCCCCGCCAGCACCCCGGCCAGCGGCCCGGCAAAGCCTTCAACGGTGTCGGCCACAACCGGCCGCCGGAACGAATCGAACCGGGCAGGATCGCCATTGGCATTGATGATGATATTGGAGACCTGCGGCGCGAGCCGCGCAATCGCATGAGCCAGCAACGGCTTCCCGGCAAGCTCCTGCAACGCTTTGTCACCCCCACCGAGCCGCCGCGCCTGCCCGCCGGCAAGGACGACGCCGAGGATGTTCAAGCTGCGCCCTTCCGGCTCACGTCTTTGCCTACTTCAATGCCGAAATCATTCAGCTCGACCTTCTCTAGAAACGAATAAACAAACACCAAGCTTGCCATGAGCGCATTGATAAATCCGGCACCCAAAATCACGGGCAGGGCAAGGCCGAAATAAAGCAGCAATCCAGCGCCTTCATGGATCAGTTCCAGCGGGCCGGGGAGCACATAAACTGCACGCCAACCAAATTGAAAAATCGGACCGAACAAAGGTTGTGTGAACAAGACCAACAACGGTGGCAGCGGAAACAGGATCAGAAATCGCCAAAACGGCGCTTCGCGGTCATCCCACTTCCTCGTTCGCAGTCCCGGCCATAAAAACAGCAATGCCAGATGCCATGCATTTACCTGGAACGCGAAAGCCAAAAGCTGCCAAGCACGATCCATACGCAGCGACGAAACATCAAACTGCCAAACTACAATTCCCGCCCCTGAGACGACCGACGTCGCTATCCATCCAATAAGAAGCCAGATCCAGAATGGCTGTCGGGGTTCGTAGGAACTCCGAGACTGAGAATCCGATCTCGGAACTTTGGACTCTTGTCCATCCATCAAACGGCCCCCTTCCGCGCGACGTCGGGCGGGGTGTCGTGCTCCGCATCCGCATCGAAAACGATCCGCTCCTCGCCCGCCAGCGCCAGGAACCGTTGCCCCCGCGCCCGCCCGATCAGCGTCAGGCCCGCCTCGCGGGCCAGTTCCACGCCCCATGCCGTAAAGCCGGAGCGCGACACGAGAATGGGGATGCCCATATGGACGGTCTTGATCACCATCTCCGAGGTCAGGCGGCCCGTCGTGTAGAAAACCTTGTCGTCGGCGCGCACGCCGTTCAGGCGCATATAGCCCGCGATCTTGTCGACAGCGTTGTGACGGCCGACATCTTCCATGTAGATCAGCGGCGCATCACCCTGACACAGCACGCAGCCATGGATGGCCCCGGCGGCGAGATACAGGCTCGGCATGGTGTTGATGGCCTTGGTCAGGGCATAGAGCGATGAGGTGCGCAGGCGCGCCTCGGTGTTGAGCCGGACACCTTCGAGGCTTTCCATCAGATCTCCGAAGACCGTGCCCTGAGCACAGCCGCTTGTGAGCGTCTTCTTCTTCAGGCGTTCCTCGTAATCGGTCGTGCGGTCGGTGCGCACCACCACCACGCCGAGATCATCGTCATGGTCGATCCCGGTGATCTCGTCCTCGGGCAGAAGCATGTTCTGGTTGGCGAGATAGCCGACCGCCAGATAGTCCGGGTAGTCCCCGATGGTCATCATGGTGACGATCTCCTGCCCGTTCAGGAAAAGCGTCAGCGGACGTTCCACCACGACGCGGGATTCGACCGTGTTGCCGTCCTGATCGATGCCGGTCACCGGCTCGGTCAGGCGCGGGTCATCGGGATTGGGGAAGAGAGACGTCATGGGGTGAGCCTAGAACATCGGACCGGCGCGGCGAATGGTTTTCTGAGCCCGCCATTCCCCCTCTCCTCCCGGGAAGAGAGGGCCGGGGTGAAGTGGGGGATGCAGTGAACTCTCAATGACCCGCGCCTGACACCGCGACCCACCTCACCCGGTTCGCTGCGCTCACCACCCTCTCCCCCCTGAAGGGCGGAGAGGGTTACCCAGAACTGCCGCTGACCAGGGCGACAACCTCATGCTTCGTCAGGCTCAGCATGAGGTTGTTTGCGGGTTTGCGGGTTCCCGACACGTGGATGGCCGGATCAAGTCCGGCCATGACGGCTTTTTTCTGTCGCGTCATGCCCGCGTAGGCGGGCATCCATTGTCGCCGATGCCCGCCCGGGCACACGCCGGGGTTTATGGACTCCCGCCTTCGCGGGAGTGACGCAATACAAGAGCCATCATGCTCGGACTTGATCCCCGGCTGGCTGGACATTCCCGGCGGACCCCTTACATAGTACGTTCTTCACGCAGATATCCCGAAACCGGATATTTCTGCATAAGAACGCACAAAAACAGACATTCATGGACACCTTCTCCAACGCCTTTGCCGAAGCCGTCGCGCTGCTGATCAGCTTCGATGCGGATTTTCTCGAGATTGTCGGGCTGTCCCTGCGGGTCAGCCTGAGCGCGGTGGCGATTGCCTGCCTGATCGGGTTTCCGCTGGGGGCGGCGGTCGCGCTGTACCGCTTTCCCGGTCGCGGGGTGGTGTCCCTGCTGCTCAACACCTTCATGGGGCTGCCGCCGGTCGTCGTCGGGCTGATCGTGTTCCTGCTGCTCTCACGCAGCGGGCCGCTGGGGGTACTGGGGCTGCTGTTCACGCCGACGGCGATGATCATCGCGCAGGCGATTCTCGTGACCCCCATCGTTGCCGCCCTGACCCGGCAGATCGTCGAAGACCTCTGGCGCGAATACGGCGATCACCTGCGCTCGCTCAATGCCGGACCCATCGATACGCTGGGCACCCTGATCTATGACGCCCGGTTCTCGCTGGCCACGGTCGTGCTTGCCGGGTTCGGCCGGGCCATCGCCGAGGTCGGCGCGGTGATGATCGTCGGCGGCAATATCGACCACGCGACACGCGTCATGACGACGGCCATCGCGCTGGAAACCTCCAAGGGCAATCTTGCAACCGCGCTGGGGCTGGGAATCGTGTTGCTGGTGATCGCGCTGTCGGTGAACGCGGCGGTCCAGATCGTCAACAGCGCCAGCGCACGCAAGGCAGCTCTCGCATGACGAGCCCATCATGAGCGCCCCCCAATCCATCCTGCCGCTGGAGATATCCCATCTCGTCTTCGAGAGCGGCGAAACGCGGCTGCTCCACGACATCGACGTCACCCTGGGGGCGGGCCGCCGGACCATCATTCTGGGGCCGAACGGTGCGGGCAAGAGCCTGCTGCTGCGCCTGTGCCACGGCCTGCTCAAACCCACATCGGGCGAGATCATCTGGCGTGGAGCAGGCACCAGCCGGCGGGTGATCCGGCGTCAGGCGATGGTGTTCCAGCGCCCGGTGATGCTGCGCCGGACGGCCATCGGCAACATCACGCACACCCTGAAAATCCGCGACATACCCCGCAAGGAACGCCGCGAACGTGCCGAAGCCGCGCTCGCGCTGGCCGGGCTGTCCCATCTGGCCAACCGCCCGGCCCGGCTGATGTCGGGGGGCGAGCAGCAACGCCTGGCGCTCGCGCGTGCCTGGGTCACCGAACCCGAAGTGCTGTTCCTCGATGAACCCACCGCCAGCCTCGATCCCGCCGCCACCCGCGCGGTGGAATCCCTGGTTGAGGGGTTTCATGCCGCGGGTACCAAGATCATCATGGCCACCCATGATCTCGGTCAGGCCCGCCGCCTCGCCGACGAGATCGTGTTCCTGCACAAGGGCCGCCTGATGGAATTCGCACCGGCAGACGCGTTTTTCGACACACCGCAAACCGACGAGGCAAGTGCCTTCGTGAAGGGAGAACTGCTTTGGTAACGCGCCTGCTTCGGATTCTGGTTCTCGCAGTGCTGCCCTCGCTGGCCGCCACAGGTCTGGCGCAGGCACAGGGTCCCATCACGCTTGCCTCCACCACCTCGACGGAAAACTCCGGCCTGCTCGGCGATATCCTGCCGCGCTTTACCGCAGAAACCGGCATCCCCGTCCGGGTTGTGGCGGTCGGCACGGGCGCTGCCCTCAATCTGGGCCGTCAGGGGGATGCCGATGTGCTGCTGGTCCATGCGCGTGCCGATGAAGATGCGTTTGTGGCCGACGGTCATGGTGCCTATCGCCGCGACGTCATGTTCAATGATTTCGTGATCGTCGGGCCGCGCGACGATCCGGCAAGGATTTCCGGGATGACAGACGCGTCCCGCGCACTGGCGCAGATCGCGGCAAGCGGATCCATCTTTGTCTCGCGCGGGGACGACAGCGGCACCCACAAGGCCGAACGGCGGCTTTGGGCCAAAACCGATGTGGACCCCGGTCTGGCTTCGGGCGGCTGGTACAAGGAATCAGGCTCGGGCATGGGGGCGACCCTCAACACCGCAGCGGGTCTGGGGGCTTATACCCTGACCGACCGCGGCACCTGGCTGAGCTTCCGCAACCGGGGCAATCTCGACATCCTGCTCGAAGGCGACCCGCCGCTGTTCAACCCTTACGGCGTGCTGCTGGTGAACCCGGCGCGACACCCGCATATCCGTGCGCAAGAGGCCGAACAGCTCATCAACTGGCTGACCGGCCCACGCGGACAGGCGGCAATTGCCGCATTCCGTGTGAGCGGCCAGCAGCTGTTTTTCCCCAACGCCGGCCCGAAATAGACAATGGTCACTGGCGATTGACGCCTGCGGCGGGGATTGTCACCCTGTCGGCCCGATCGGTCAGGCAAGGTTGCCATGTTGCGCGTCACCTCAACACTGATACTGGCTTTGTCGCTGTGGGTTGCAATCCTGCCCGCACCGCAAGCCGGGGCGCAGTCTGCAAACCAGACGCCACCCAAGATCGGCATCACCGCGATCACTTTCACGGCTGAAATTCAGGCCGTTGTCGACGGCCTGCGCGACCGGCTGGCCGAACGCAATTTCCGGTCAGGTCAGACCATCGATCTGCTGATCCGGGACAGCACCGCCGACATCACGCGCGCAGCCGACGTGGTGCGCGAATTCACCGGCCAGAATGTCCGCGCGATCGTCGCGATCACAAGCCCGTCCATCGAGGCCGCGCTGAAGAACCGGACCCGCATCCCGATCATCGGTGCGGGCGTGTCGATGCAACAGGCCCTGCAGATCGGCAAGGACCATCGCCGACGCGCCGTGACCGGCATCGCCGAGAGCGACACCAAGGACGACCAGCTATCCCTGATCCGCTTGCTGGTACCCGAAATCCGGGCCGTCGCCGTTCCCGTGGACCCCGAGCGCGGCAGCATCTCAACCCAGCTTCAGGACATGGTTGCCGCCGCCCGCAGTTTCGATCTGACGGTCATCCCGATCCCGGTCTCGATCCTCCGCAACGCAGTGGGCGAGGAGCTTGGAACAATCGACCCGGAGACAACCGTCATGCTGCTCGACCGCCAGCTTCTGCCCGGCGCCCCGGTGGAGGCGCTGGTCGCCGCCGCGCGCCAGCAGAAACTGAGGCTGTTTGCCAGCGAGGAGGACAGCGTGGTGCGCGGTGCGCTGGCCGCCATGGTGATCGAACCCTACGGGATTGGGCAGCAGCTCGGCGACCTGGTCGCAAATATTCTCGAAGACCCCTCTGCGGCGCGGGTGCCCTTCCAACGTGCGCGGGCCTCCCACCTGATCCTCAATGAAGAGGCCAAGGCTGTGCTCAATATCGACATCATCGAAACGGCGCTGGCCGAACAACGGCGCTCGGTCATCGACTGGGCCGAGGATGCCGGACCGCGCCCCCGGATCAAGCCCGCAATCCCCGACGCCCCTGCCCCACTGGGCGTGGTGCGCGGCATTACGGTGCCGACACCCCGTTCCAAACCACCGCGCCAGTAGACGACACATCGTACCCGCCAAGTTCACCGGCCCGGATTTCGAATGCCGGGCTGCGCGCAAAGGCCAGCAAGGCCTGAACCGGCGGCTCAAAGAACTCACGACGTCGCACGATCAGGTCGAAGCGTTCTTCGTGGAGCGGCATGAAATCGAGCCGGAACATGGAGGCCGCCGCACCGATGGCCAGCCCGGCATCGGCTTTGCCATCGACGATCATGGCCCCCAGATCGGCCTCGGTCCGCGCAATGCCCTCAGCATAGACGAGCGCCTCAGGGTCGCACCCTTCCTCCGCAAGCAGCTGCTCGAGAAGCAGGCGGCTCCCCGCACCCTCCTGCCGGCGGACAACACGGGGACCACGAGCCAGATCCGCGATGATTCTGATCCCGAGCGGATTTCCCGGCGCAACCACCAGCCCCTGCTGGCGCCTCGCCCAGGCAATCACCACCACATCACTGCCGGCAAGGATCCGCTCAACCCACGGAATATTGTAGGTTCCGGTCTCGGCATCACGCATATGCGCGCCGCACAACGCTGCGGCACCATCGGCGACGCGCTGCAGGCCATCCAGGCTGCCGCCGGACAGGAAGGCCAGCGCCGATCCGCTCTCGCGGATGGCCCAGTCGAGCAGCGGATCATGACTGCCCGCGATCACCGGCGGAACCGGCTTTGCCGCCACCCCGCCGCCCTGGACACTCTGGAGGACCCAGCGATCGATCAATGCCTTGGGAAACAGCCATTTTCCCGAAACCCGGGCACAGGGGATCGCATCCTGGCGGATCAGGTCATATATCTTGCGTTCCTTGACCCGCAGATAATCCGCGACCTCCCGGGTCGTCATCATTTCTGGCACGGATCATGCTTCCATACCGATGTGCCGCTCGCCCTGTTTTTTTGACGTGTGGCGCGCAAAAACCTGCATGAGTATGTCGGTATTCACCAAAAAGGGCCAAAGGTTCTGCAGCGCCCCCTACATTCCGTTCGCAAAACGTACTACATAAGTGCCCATGAACACTGAGACCTCACAAATTGCGACAACCCTGGTTGATCCGTTTGAACGGCAGATCAACTATCTACGTGTCTCCGTCACGGATCGCTGCGATCTTCGCTGCGTCTACTGCATGGCCGAAGACATGACCTTCCTGCCCAAATCCGAGGTGCTTTCCCTCGAAGAACTCGACCGGATGTGCAGCACATTCGTTGAGATGGGCGTGCGCAAACTGCGTCTGACCGGCGGCGAGCCTCTCGTACGCAAGAACATCATGTGGCTGATCCGGCGTCTGGGGCGCCATCTGGATTCCGGCGCGCTCGATGAGTTGACGCTGACCTCCAACGGGACCCAGCTTGCGCGCTATGCCGACGAGCTGGCCGATGCCGGGATCAAGCGGATCAATATTTCCCTCGACACGCTGGACCCGTCCAAGTTCAAGGCCATCACCCGATGGGGTGATCTCGACAAGGTTCTCGACGGCATTGCCGCCGCGCGTGCGGCAGGCCTTGCCATCAAGATCAACACCGTCGCCCTGCGCGGTGTGAATGATGACGAATTCGACCGCCTGCTCAACTGGTGTGGCGAATGCGGGTTCGACCTGACCTTCATCGAGGTGATGCCACTGGGTGAAATCGGCGAACAGCGCCTTGACCAGTATCTGCCCCTGTCGATGGTTCGTGGCGATCTGGCCAAGCGCTGGACCCTGACCGAATCCGATCACGCAACCGGCGGGCCGGCACGCTATTTTGATATCGCGGAAACCGGCCAGCGGATCGGGTTCATCACGCCGCTCACCCATAATTTCTGCGAAGCCTGCAACCGGGTGCGCCTGACCTGCACCGGCACGCTTTTCATGTGCCTGGGTCAGGAGGACGCGGCGGATCTGCGCGCGCCGCTGCGTGCGAGCGAGGATAACGGCCCGTTGACTGATGCCATTCACGAGGCGATCGGGCGCAAGCCCAAGGGCCATGACTTCATCATCGACCGTCGCCAGAACGCACCCGCCGTGGGCCGTCACATGAGTGTGACGGGCGGCTAAGGAGTCAACGGGACCGCGATGTATTTCTCTGCCGGAACATCGGGGGTCGTTCACGTGGTCATCGTGGCGGCATCGCTCTTCACGCTGCCGGCCATCGAACTGGCGTTTGGCGACCGCTTCGGCAAAGGCCCGGCGCAGGATGTGCTGACCTATGGCGAGGCCAGTGATTTCCAGAGCAAGTTCACCAGCGGCGCGCTGACTCGCAGATCCGACGAAGCCGAGGACAAGAAAACCACCTCCGGTCTCGACACCGACAACACAGTCGATACCGATACCAGCGGCGAATTCGGCTTTGACGAGGTTGGCGATGCCGACCAGACCGATACCCGCTTCGGCAGCCCCAACGAAGCCCCGAAGACCGATGTACCGGTCGGCGGCGCGGGACAGGGTTCTGACCCGGTCCTCGAAGCTGCGGCAGAGGGAACGCTCGAAGATCAGGGCGATACCGGGGAAGCTGATGAACCCGGTGAAGCCACCCGCGAGATCGTAATTTTCGTCAATCTGCGCCCCGAACCCCGGCCCGATCAGGATATCACCGAAGCCGACCCGGCACGCGAGAAGGGCAACAGCGATATCCCGGCGCCCGTTGCCTCGAAAACCGATGGCGAGCTCCCACCCGAAGTTGCGGCACTGGCACCCGAAGATGCACTTCCTGCAAAGGACGAACCACGCAGCGGCGATCCCCTTGGCCTTGAAGACGGCGAAACCGATGCAGGACGAAAGAGCGAGACCGAGGCCAACCGGGCCGTCGCGCCAAATCAGGGGGACCCATCCCCGCCTGGCACCGCGGCAGCCTTGCAAACCGATATCCCCGGTATCAGCCCGGATGAATTGCCCATCGCAGATGAAGCCTCACTGGCGTCGGTTCAGACAACAACAGCGATCACGCCTGAAGATCAGGAATCCGGCGGCCGGCTGCGTGTTGACGAGAGCACGACCATTGAATCCGCAATCGGGCAGCCCGGGCTACCCGATCAGGACAATGACCTAACCGCCGAACTGCCTTTGCCGGACGACCTTGAGCCCCGGCCCGAGATCGAGATCACCGCGCCCGCCAAGACCATTGACGGGCTCAGAACCCGGGCCGATCGACGTGACGATGCCGATGAACTTCTCGAACCCGAGGAACGTGGCCGTGCCCTGTCCCGAATTGGCGGACTGGCGAGCGGTCTGAAGGAGGACGTCGATACAGAACGCGGCCCCAACAACCCGGATGCACAGAACTTCGTGCAGGTGGCCGAAGGCAACCTCAACGCGACCGAGACTGTTTCACCGGATTCCGAGTTTCGCGAGGGCTTGCGCGAAGACGGCGTTCAGGATTCCGCACAGCCTGAGGCTCAGAGTGTTCCCGGGACGCAGATTGCGGCCCTCGAGGACGGACAGCAATTCCGCGCCCCGGATGAAGGACCGCGCGATCAATCTGCGCGCTCGCGGGGCGAACTTGATCCGCTTGCAAAAATCATCGCCCTGATCGCCGGGGACAACGAAACCCTTGCGCGGGCCCTGACCGACCCCCAGCCACTGGGAGCGATCGGGGGAAATCCGGATCCCGGTGAACTCAAAACCAACGACATTCTCGAAAAGGCCTCCGAAGCCGGCCTTGCCCAGGCGCAGACGGCGCTTGCCAAGCGCTATCTCCTCGGTCTGCTCGACGGTGCCGACCCCAAAGAACTGGTCGAGATGCTCCGCAACGCGGCCGAACGCGGGGACGAGGAAGCGCAGCTGATGCTCGGTGCGCTGCTCGCCGATGGGCGGATCGTACCCAAGGATCTGGTGCAAGCCCATGTCTTCTTCGATCTCGCCGCCAAACAGGGCAGCGAGGAAGCCAATGAAATGATCCCGATCCTCGAGCGCCAGATGACCCCATACGAAGTGGTCGATTCCCGCCGGCTCGCACGCGAATACCGGCGATTGCTCGACGCGACGGCCCAGCCGCGCTCGCGCGGTTCGGGCGGCGACGGATTGCGCGATCAGCTGCTCGATGCCGCAGCTGCAGGCAACACCGCAAAAATCGCGGAACTGCTCTCGCGCGGGGCCGATCTGGAAGGCAACGACACGGCAGGACGAACCGCTGTCATCAATGCCGCATGGCGCGGTGAGCAGGAGGTCGTGGACCTGCTGGTCGAACTCGATGCGGACCTGAACGTGGCCGATTACGAAGGCCGGACCGCGGTGTCATGGGCGGCCAGCAATGGCCATACAGATATCGTCCGCCGCCTGCTGGAGAACGGCGCCCGCCCCGCGATTGCCGACAATGAAGGGCTGACCCCCTTGATGCGTGCCGCCTGGAACGGGCATCAGGATGTCGTGCGATTGCTGATCGATGCCGGCACCCCGCTTTCGGAAACCGATGAGGTCGGGAAATCGGCCCTCGACTATGCCATCGAGGGCGGGCATCGCGACATCGCGCGAGTGCTGCGGGCGATGGGTGCCTAGCGCATGCTCTAACGAACTGTCGCCGCACGCAGCTCAATGCGATGCGCGAAGGTTTCGCCATCGGTGAAAGTGATTTGTTCAAAACCCAGCAAATGCGCCAGATCGAAGAAGGTGTAGTGATCGGCATTGGGGTGTTCGCGAAACAGCCGCGTGTTGCGCGCAAGAGCCGTCATCATCGCAAACAATGCCCGCGCACGGTAAAGCGTGTTGTAGGAGTTGGCATGCAGCGCGGTGATAATCAGTTTTTCGGCCTCCACACCCTTGGCAAAAATCGCGAATTGCGGCGGATAGGGGTTCTGCAGCATCTCGTTGGTCATCACCGTCACGAATCCGATGCGGCGTGTGCGGTCGCTGCCCGGCAGAATCGGGACGCGCGCCTCATAAATCTCAGATGTTTCGGGCTCGGGATAGTAGTAGCCAGCATGGCGGTCTTCGGGCGTTGTCTGCGCCCAGGCCGCCCCACACCAAGAGCTGCCCAGCACCATCACAATCACAGCCAACCGATTTCCGAACTTCAACATCTTCCCCGCCTCTCACGCGCCACTCGCATCTCGTCAGCACACGCGTACACTCTGCGCGTGAATTGTGCCATATCGCCCGACATCCAAGGAGACCGCAACCAATGATCGTGCCGAACCTGATGGTGACCGAAATGAACCCTTCGATCACATTCTACCGAGAGGTGATCGGCATGACGGTCACAATGATGATGTCGGCGGATCGCGACATGCTGGAACCGGGCCAGGAGGGCCAGGCCGTGTTTGCACTTCTGGAATGTGAGTCCGGTCAGTTGATGCTCCAGACCAACGCAAGCCTCGCCGACGAGCTTTCGGTGTTCCAACCCGACCAGCGCCCCATACCTGCGGGAACCGTGTATTTTCGCGGCATGGATCCGGGTGCCGTGCAGGAACGGGCAGACGAAGGCCGGATTCTCAAGGGGCCGCTGGTGCAGTGGTACGGCATGAAAGAGGTTTATCTGCAGGACCCGGACGGCCATGTCATCTGCATCGGTACACCCGACGGCCCGGCGCCGGATTGAACGCCGGGGAATGAGCTACTTGGAACCAGATTGGTTCAAAGGCCTGTCCGTGCGATAAACAGGGCTATCCCGGCATCCGATGCCGTCCCTGCCCTGCGAGCGAAAACGTGGCCGCAACGAAAACATCTTCTCCCTTTGCCATCGGCAAGGTGAATATTGCCTTCGTGGCCGCCGAGTTCGATGCGGCCCAAGACGCACTCAAGGACCTTCGTGCGCGCTACAGCAATGTGGCGCCTGAAGACGCCGATGTCATTGTGGCACTGGGTGGCGACGGCTTTGTTCTGCAGGCCTTGCGGCGCTTCGTCGACAGCAAGAAGCCCGTCTTCGGTCTCAATCGCGGATCGGTCGGGTTCCTGATGAACGACTACAGCAATGAGGGCCTCGATCTGCGGCTCTCGAAAGCTCAGGCTGTGACGCTGTATCCGCTGCAGATGATCGCCCGGACGACCGATGGCAAGATCCACGAATCCCTCGCCATCAACGAGGTCTCTCTTCTGCGCCAGACATATCAGGCCGCCAAGCTGGAGATTGTCATCGATGGTGTCACCCGCATGGAAGAGCTGATCTGCGACGGTGCGCTCGTCTCAACCCCGGCGGGCAGCACGGCCTATAACCTCTCGGCCCATGGACCGATCATTCCGCTGAGCGCCGAAATCCTGGCCTTGACCCCGATCAGTGCCTTCCGCCCCCGCCGCTGGCGTGGCGCGCTGCTGCCGCATGACGCGGATGTGGTGTTCCGGATTCACGACACCGGGAAACGCCCGGTGAGCGCCACAGCCGATGATTTTGAAGTGCGGGATGTGGTTGAGGTCACGATCCGCGAGGATCGTGCGCGCAGTTTCCAGCTGCTGTTCGACCCCGAAACAAATCTCGAAGAGCGGATTCTGAAAGAACAATTCACCCCGTGATCGCAACGCAGAAGGATGGCGCTCCGCCATCTGCTTCCGACATCGTGAAACTGTCTCCGCCCGATATTGCCCCCTACCGCGACGGCAATACAGGTATTCCCTTTGTCACAACCTTCACCAGCGCCGCGCCCGGCCCCCATGTGATGCTGTGCGCGCTGATGCATGGCAACGAGATCAGTGGCGCACTCGCCCTTGATCATGTCTTTCGTCACGACATCCGCCCCCTGCGCGGAGAGTTGAGCCTGGTTTTTGCCAATGTGACGGCTTTCGGCCTGTTCGACAGGCGGGACCCCTATGCCTCACGCTTTGTCGATGAGGACATGAACCGGCTCTGGAATCCCGAGATGCTTTCCCGGGATATCCGGAGCGTTGAGCGCATACGCGTGCAGGCTCTGCGCCCGCTTGTGGACCGCGTCGATCACCTTCTCGACCTGCACTCCATGCTCGCCGGCATCCAGCCGCTCCTGCTCTGTGGCCCCAGCGAGAAGGGTCGCGGCCTCGCACGCAGCCTCGGCAGCCCGGCGACCATCGTCTCCGACACCGGGCATGCCGACGGCACCCGCCTGCGCGACTATGGGCGCTTCAACACGCCTGGCACCCCGCAGACCGCGCTGCTGGCCGAATGCGGGGGACACTGGCAGTGCGCCACCGCCGAAATGGCCATCGACACGACCTACCGGTTTTTGCGCGCGACGGGCACCATCACGGCCGAGACCGCCGCACCCCATATCGGGTTTGCAAGCCCGCCCGATCGCTGGGTCAAGGTGATGGACCGCTTCATTCCACAAACCGACACGGCGACCTTTGCCCAGCCCTTCACCGGGCTGGAAACCATTCCGAAAGCCGGCACCATCTTTGCGCGGGACGGCAACCGCGATATCCGCACGCCGTTCGATGACTGCGTATTGATTATGCCCGCCCGGCGTCTGACACGCGGGAAGACCGCCGTCCGCCTCGGTCAGTGGCAGACATTCACCGGACCGGCCGATGCCTGAGAACTTCTCAAAAGCCGCGCGCTCACCGGTCCGTCATCTGACACGGGCCGACCTCTTCCTCTTCCTTCGCACGATTGCCATCGGGGTTGTTGGCGGCGGTATCTTTACCGCCCTCAACATGCCGCTTCCCTGGATGATGGGCGCGATGGTGGCGACAGGTTCCATGACCCTTGCCAAGGTCGAGATGGCGATGGACACACGCCTGCGAACCCTGATGATCCTCGTGCTGGGTGTCCTTCTGGGAAGCGCGTTCTCGCCGGAAATCCTCGACCGGATCGCGCTCTGGCCGGTCACCCTGGCCGCGCTTGTGGCTTACGTATTCGTCAGCACGATCATTGCCTGGCTCTTCTTCCGCTTCGTTGCCGGATTTGATCGCAAGACTGCGTTCTTTGCCGGCGTGCCCGGCGGCCTCAACGAGATGGTCATTCTCAGTCAGGCTGCGGGTGGCGACGACCGGCTGGTCAGCGTCATGCACTCCACACGCATCTTTCTGGTTGTCATGACCCTGCCAATCATGTTCCGGGTGATCGAGGGTTTTGACCCCGCCATGCGGACCTTCGGTACCAGCGAAGGCGGGCTGGATGTCATGGATGTGGTGTTTCTCGCTGCCAGCGCGGTCGTCGGATATTACCTCGCGCGCCTGATCCGTATTCCGGCCCCCCACCTCACTGGTCCGATGATCGTGAGCGCGACCGTCCACCTGACCGGGCTGACATCGGCTGCCCCGCCCGTTGTGCTGATCGCCGCGGCGCAGGTGATACTGGGCTCGGCTGTCGGCGCCCGGTTTGCAGGGCTGACCTTTCGCGATCTGGGCCGGATCCTGCGGCTTGGTGGCACCTCCACCGTGATCCTGCTGACGATATCCGCCATTTTCGCCGTCACCCTTGAAGCCATCACGGATATTCCCTTCGAATCCCTGATTCTGGCGTTTTCTCCCGGCGGGCTGACAGAAATGAGCCTCGTGGCACTTGCCCTTGAAATCGATACTGCTTTTGTGGCGACCCATCACATCGCGCGCATCTGCGTGGTCGTAATCGCGGTGCCGTTCCTGTTCAAGCTTCTCGACCGCGGCGGATCGAAGGACGACGATCTCTAGCCGGACGGCCCTGAGAATCGTATGGTCGGGGCAACCGAACGAAACCCATGACAGTGACAGGGATTGAGACATGATCGTCGAACAGGTCTGGACCGGAAATTCCGGCCGCAACTTTTTCTATATCGTCGCCTGCCCGGACTCTGGCGAGGCCATCGCGATTGATCCGATTGATCCGGCGCTTTGCCTCTCCACGGCAAAGAAAAACAACTGGGACATCACCTGGGTGATGAACACCCACGAACATGCCGACCACATTGCGGGCAATGATGATGTGATCGCGGCAACCGGTGCAAAACTGATGGGCCCCTACAATGCGGGCAGCGCCATCCCCGGGATCGACAAGGGCCTGCGTCAGGGTGACGTGGTCAAGCTCGGCAGAGCGGTGGAGCTGGAGGTGATCGAAACCCCGGGCCACACGCCGATTCACATTTCCATGCTGGGTCAGGGCGATGAACCGCATCTGCTGTGCGGCGATACGATCTTCAACGCCGGAGTCGGCCATTGCTACAGCGGCGACCCGAACGTGCTTTATGCAACCTTCCGCGACAAGATTGCGAAGCTCTCCGATGCCACCCGCATCTATCCCGGCCATGACTACATCGCGAACAATTTGAAATTCACGCTGGATCGCGAGCCGGACAACGCTGACGCCAAGGCTTTGCTTGCCGAGGTCGAGGGCCAGGACCCGGCCCATGCGCTGGTGACCACCCTGGGACAGGAGCGCAAGGTGAACACCTTCATGCGCCTCGACAGCCCGGGCGTGATCGCGGGCGTGAAGGAAAAGTTCCCTAACTTGCCCGACACACCCAGCGAAGAAGATGTCTTCCTGAGCCTGCGCAAGCTCCGCAACGACTGGTAGCCGTCCGGCAGAATCGCGCTAGACGAGCGATCGCAAAATCATCGTGGCACCCAGGGCCGCGAGTCCGAAGAAGACCCAACGCTGGAAAACAGCGACCGGTAGCCGTCTGCGCACGACCTGTCCCGCCGACATCCCCGCGATAGCGGCCGCCAGGGCGACCAGGACCGCGGGCCATAATGTCGTGGCGACGGCCCCGTTCAGGCCGAATCCCAGCGCCAGCGCAGACGAGGCAAACAGGGCCACGAACCCGAGCGCCTGAATGAGTTCATCCTTCTCCATATTCGTGGCCTGCAGATAGGGCGCACCGGGCAGGACGAAGATCGCGGTTGCCCCATTGATCAAACCCGTCATCAGCCCCATCGCAGGACTGATGACAATCTCGGACTTTCTCGGCACACGAAACCGCACACCGGAAAGACCGAGCACGGCATAGGCGAGAAGAATCCCCCCGATCGGCAACGCCGCCAGCCCGGGATTGGCGCCGGTGATGATACCGGCGGTCAGGAGTGTTCCCAGAAAGACACCAACGAACATCGGCCAGAAGCGGCGAAGCACAACCAGCGTGTAAGGTCCGGCGAAGGCCTGCCAGACATTCGTCAGGAAGGTCGGCACGATCAGGATCGCCGCCGCCATATCGGGCACAATCAAAGCGCTGAGCAACCCCATGGAAATGCTGGGCAGCCCGAACCCTATGACGCCCTTCACGAACCCGGCCACCATGAAAACGACGGCCACCACCGCCAGGCCTGCAAGGTCCAGTTCCATCCGCTTGTCCGCTCAGATGGCCTTCAGCCAGCTGGCGATGGCCTGCCTGATCTCGTCGGGCGAATCTTCCTGAATGAAGTGCAGCCCTTTGACCGTGACTTCGCTCTGGTTCGGCCAGGCCCGGCAATAGTCCCGCTGCGCACCGGTCAGGATGATGCCCGGATCGGCATCAATGAAGAGCTTTGGAACATCAGACGTTTCCAGCCATGCCGCATAATCGGCGATGATTCGCACCACGTCATCGGGTTCACCATCAAGCGGGATATTGCGAGGCCAGGTCAGTGTCGGTCGCCGATCCTCACCCGGTGCGCGGAACGGGCGGCGATACTCCGCCATTTCCGCATCTGTCAGTTGGCGTATGATCGAGGCCGGGAGAATTTTCTCGATGAAGAAGTTCTTTTCCAGAACCATCTCCTCGCCCGCCGGCGATCGCATCGCCTGAAACGGCGGTGTCGCCGCATCGGGCCATTCGGCCCAGGACAGTGGCCGGACCAGCGCCTCCATATAGGCAATGCCCCGGACCGTATCGCGGTGCATGTTCGCCCAATGGAAGCCCAAGGCGCTGCCCCAGTCATGGATGACCAGGGTCACATTGCGATGCACCCCGATCTGATCGAGCAGCTTGAACAGAAAATCGGCGTGCTCGACAAAGCCGTAACGGCCCGGGCCGCTATCGGACAATTTGTCGGAATCCCCCATCCCGATCAGGTCCGGCGCAATGCACCGGCCCATCTCAAGCAGATGGGGCATGATATTACGCCAGAGATAGCTCGACGTCGGATTGCCGTGCAAAAACAGAATGGGATCGCCCTCGGGGTCCCCCATCTCCGCATAAGCCATCCGGCGACCGTTGACGGTCTCGAACTTCTTGTCCGTCCAGCTCATGCCTGCTCTCCCTGCAACAGGGTCAGGGGATCATCACCGTGGAGCCGGTCGTCCTGCGGGCCTCGATATCCTTGTGCGCCTGCGCGGCATCCTTGAGCTTGTAACGCTGGTTGACGCTGATCTTGACGTCACCGGTTTTGATCGCCTTGAACAGGTCACGCGCGCGCGCCATGGTTTCCCGGCGCGAGGTTGTGTAGTTCACCAACGCGCAGCGCGCGAGATAGGGCGAACCCAGACCGCCGGTCGCCGCGATATCCGTTTTCGGCGGCTTGCCCGAGGCACTGCCAAAGCTGATGACGGACCCGCGCAGGCGAACGCTGGCAAGCGATTCCTCCCAGGTATCCTTGCCGACCGAATCATAGATGCAGTGCGCGCCTTCGCCGTTGGTCAGGTCACGCACCTGCTTGGCGAATTTCGGGTTGCTGCGCTTGACCACGATGGGGTGGTGGCAGCCGTTCTTGGCCGCGATATCCGCCTTTTCCCGGGAACTGACGATACCGATCACCGTGGCCCCAATCGCATTGGCCCACTGGCACATGATCAGGCCGACACCGCCTGCAGCCGCATGAACGACAATCGTGTCGCCCTTTTTCACGCGATAGGAATCCCGCAGCAGGTACTGCGCGGTGATTCCCTTGAGCAGGGCGGCGGCCGCCGTGCGGTCATCAATGAAGTCCGGGATCGGGATCAGGCTTGCCACCGGCGCGACGCGGCGCTGGGAATAGCCATCGAGCGCCATGCCTCCGATATAGCCAACCCGGTCGCCGATTTTCACGCCCCGCGCGCCCGGACCCACCGCCTCGACCACACCAACGGCCTCGTTGCCGATGCCGCTGGGCAGCTTGATCGGGTACAGGCCGGTGCGCCGATAGGTATCGGCAAGGTTGAGGCCAACGGCGGTGTGCTTGATCAGCACTTCCCCCTTGCCCGGTTCGGGAACATCAACGGTCTCCCATTTCAGGACACTGGGTCCGCCATTCTTGTAAAGCCGAAATGCCTTGGTTTTCATTGTGTTCTCCCTGACTGATTAGGTCTGCGCGCTGTTGCTAGGACGCGCGCTGATAAAGCTGAACGAGGTTCCCGTCCGGGTCTCGAAAGGTGAGCGTTTTCCCATGGCCGGCCATGTCGCGCTCACCAAGGATTTTGCCACCGGCCTGGGTGATCAAATCCGTCATGGCCGCAATGTCCTCGACCTCGAACACGACCGTCGCGCCGACAGCACCCTCAGGTGCCTCGTCATCCGAGGCCATCGCGAAGTTGATCCCTCCGGCCTTGAACTGGGTCCATTTCTCGCCATCCTGAAAGACCAGGTCGAGACCCAGCGCATCCCGGTAAAATCCGACCGAACGTGCCATGTCGCGCGTCACGTAATAGGCGTTTTGAAGTTTCTTGGTGGTCATGGCCTGGGCCTCTCTCTCATCGGTTTGCACGGCGAAAGACAACCGACAGATTATTTACCGGCATGTCAACGGTGCGCTCCATGTCGAACCCGGCAGCCCGGGCGGCATCACAGACCTGCGCCAGTTCCCGCAACCCCCATTCGGGATTCTGTTCACGCAAGCTGCGGTCAAAGGCTTCGTTGCCCGCCGATGTATAGCCGCCATCGACGACGAACGGGCCGTAGAAACAGATCAGCCCGCCGACCGGCAGCAATTCCGCACCACCGGCAAACAACCCCAGACACGCCCCCCAGGGCGCGATATGGATCATGTTGGTGTTGATGATGGCGTCGGTCGAAACCCCGACCGCCCCATGCCATCCCGCTTCGCAAACATCGATCGCAAGTGCAGGCAACACATTGGGCTGCGTCAGCGAATCCAGATGCGCGACAAGTTCCGGACTGACTTCACTTGGCTGCCAGTCAAGATGCGGCAGCGCGCGGGAGAAATACGCAATGTGCTGGCCACCGCCGCTGGCGATCTCCAGCACCGTGCCCGTCGCGGGCAGGATGTCCCGCAAGACGCCGAGAATGGCGTCCTTGTTGCGGTCCGCTGCCCGGAACATGGGTGTATCGGACATCAGACTTCCGCCGCCAGATAGTGTTGCACCAGTCGGTGCAATTCCTGGGTGTCGGGGTCTTCCAGACCGTGGCGATCCAGCGCATCGGCCAGCAATGCCACATATTCGTGGCAGGTTCCCATGCTCCCCAGCGCATTGGCGATAATCCGCGCGGACTGGTCACGCGGCAGGATTCCGGCATAGTTGCGATGCGCGCGATTGCTGACAAAGCCCAGTGCCGAGACCGGCCCCGCATCGGTGCGTGCCGGCATCCAGGTCGGCACATAGACACCGCCGCTCATCTCGCGCCGCCACAAGGCATCAAGGATGTCCGCGCGTCCTTCCTGGGGGATCTCGAACACCACCCCGGCGCAAGTACCGCCCGGCTCGAGAGCCAACCCCAGCCCCGGGCGTTCGAACGAGCCGCGCGCACGCACCGTCCAGAAACAGAAGGCCCGCTGATAATCCTCCAGAAAGGCCGTCCGGGCCTCCAGGGGCTCGAAGCGGGGATCCCAGATCAGCGACCCCGCTGCAAACACCCACAATCGGGACGGGTCCGGTGCGGCCGCCATGGTCGCCTCCAGATTGGCGGCGCGCTGTGCGTCGGTCCATTGGACGAAAGAGGTCGGGGGAGGATTGAAGGGAAACTCGGTCATGGAAATCGTACGCACCGCGAACAGAAGAAGAAAAACCAGGCAGAATTCATGCGCAGGTGAGCCCCCGCCCTGCTATTCTGACACTCAAACAGATGAAGACACAGGGAAGAGAATCCAATGTCAGTTACAGATATCAAATCACACACCGTAGGCTGGATCGGAACCGGCAAGATGGGCTATCCGATGGCCGGCCTGCTGATCAAGGCCGGGGCCGATGTGAAGGTCTACAACCGCACCGCCGCCAAGGCCGAACCGCTGGGTGTCGAGGTTGTCGCCAAGCCGTCCGATCTCGCCGACCGGGACATCATTTTCTCCATCGTCACCGACGACAAGGCGCTGCGCGAAATGATCACGGGCCCCGACGGAGTGCTCTCGGGCAGCACCCTCCCCAAGATCATCAGCGACAGTTCGACCGTGTCGATCGAAACCTCCATGGAAATGCGCGCTGCCGCCGAAGCCAAGGGTGTGATGTTCCTCGCCACCCCGATCAGCGGCAACGGCCATGCGGTTGCCGCTGGCAAGGCCACGCTCGGCGTTTCCGGCCCGCGTGAAGCCTACGATATCGCCCGCCCCTATATCGCGGCACTCGGCCGGGCCGAGACCTATATCGGTGAAGGGGATTCCTCGCGGCTGGCGAAACTCGCCCACAACGTGATGCTCGGCGTCGTGGCCCAGTGCCTGGCCGAAATCACCGTGCTCTGCGAGAAGGGCGGCATCAAGCGCGCCGACTTCCTGAACTACTTCAACAACAGCGCCATGTCGTCGATCTTCACCAATTACAAGGCGCCCGCGCTGGTGAACCTGGATTTCACGGCGACCCATACCTCGAAGATGCTGCGCAAGGACCTCGACCTAGCGCTCAAGGAGGCCCACACCCTCGAAGTGCCGATGCCCGTGACCACGCTGACCCGGGAACTGGTGCAGGCGCTGATCGGACTGGGCCATGGCGAGGACGACTTCGCCGCGATGATCAAGGTACAGGCCGCCATGTCCGGCTATGACATCCAGCCCGAGAACGTCGAAGTCTCCGACGGCCTCAAGGACGCTGCCGAGTAGTGCCGCGGGACGAGAACTATTCAGTGAAACCGGGGCCGATGCCCCGGTTGAATTTTGATACGGGAGCAAAGCAGACATGACCAAGACCCTCATCAAGGGCGGGACCATCATTTCCATGGACCGCAAGACCGGTGATTTCGCCAAGGGCGACATCCTCGTCAATGGCAGCGAAATCGAGAAGATCGGCAAATCCATCCGCTCCCCCGGTGCAAAGGTCATCGATGCCACGGGCATGATCGTGATGCCCGGCTTCGTGAACGCCCATCTCCACACCTGGCAAACCGGTATTCGCGGCGTCGCGGGCAATTGGTCAATTCCCGAGTATCTGCACCAGATGCATGCGACCATCGCGCCGCGCTACACCGCCAATGACACCTATCTTGGCAATCTTGTCGGGGCCCTCAACCAGATCAATCTGGGCGCAACGACGATCTTTGACTGGTGCCACAACAATTCCACCCCGGCCCATTCCGATGCCGGTGTCGCAGGGCTACAGGAATCGGGCATCCGGGCCCTGTTCGGCCACGGATCGCCCAAGCCGGACGCGAAAAAGGGCGCAAAGCATTTCAGTGAAATCCCCCACCCTCGATCCGAACTGGAGCGGCTGCGCAAGGGCGCGCTGTCGGATGATGACGGGCTCGTCACCCTTGCCATGTCCGCGCTCGGCGTCGACTTCTCCGTCTGGGACGTGGTCGAACATGATTTTGCACTCGCCAAGGAACTCGACCTGATCATCAGCACCCATGTCTGGGGCGCCCCCACCCGGCTGAACCCGGATGGTTACAAGAAGCTCGCCAAGCGCAAGCTCCTCGACCGGCGCCACAACCTCGTCCACGGCAATTACCTGTCCGATGACGAGCTCAAGCTGGTGCTCGACAGCGGCGCGTCGGTGACCATCACACCCGAAGTCGAAATCCAGATGGGCCATGGCCAGCCGCTGATCGGCCGGGTCCGCGCGCTGGGTGGAAAACCTTCCATCGGCATTGATGTCGAATGCAACATCTCGGGCGACATGTTCACCGTGATGCGGATGGCCCTGCAGCCCCAGCGTCTGGTCGACAATCAGGCGACGGTCCGCGAAACCAAGGCAATCGTCTCATCCCTGTCGATCAAGCCCCGCGAAGCCCTTGAATGGGCGACGATCAATGCGGCCAAGGCGATGGGGCTGGACCACAAGGTTGGGTCACTCAAGCCGGGAAAACAGGCCGATATCATCATGATCAACGGGAATGATCTGAATCTCTTTCCGGTCCACAATCCGCTCGAAAGCGTGGTCTTCCACGCCCATGGCGGAAATGTGGATACGGTCATGATCGCGGGCAAAATCCAGAAGCAGAACGGCAAGCTGAAATATCGCGGCCTGCGCGGCAAGATGGACGAGCTGGCCCGATCCGGACGCCGGATTCTCAAAGGGATCAAAGTCGCAGCCTAAGTCGGGAGTTACCAAGCGGCCATCGCGTGTAGTAATATGTCGTTTTCCCCCTTGGAGACGACCATGCCTGACGATTCACCACGCCCGAATTCCCCTGAAGCGCGCGATGCCGCCTCGATCATCCACCCGCTGACCAATCTCAAGACCCATCTTGAGAAAGGGCCGGTTGTCATCGATGAGGGGCAGGGCGTCTGGGTCACGGACATCCACGGCAAGACATACATTGAAGGCATGGCCGGTCTCTGGTGCCTGTCGCTGGGCTATGGGCAGGACCGGCTGGTCAAGGCGGCGGCCGACCAGATGGCGCGCCTGCCCTATTATCACCTGACCAACCACAAGAGCCATTCCCCGGTGATCGAGCTGGCCGAAAAGCTGCTCGAGATGGCCCCGGTGCCGATGTCGAAAATCTGGTTCGCCAATTCCGGCTCGGAAGGCAATGACAGCGCAGCCCGGATCGTCTGGTATTACTGGCACGCCAAGGGCAAGCCCGAAAAGCGCAAGATCATCGCCCATCAGCGCGCCTATCACGGCAACACCATCGCATCGGCAAGCCTGTCGGGCATGCATTACAACCACGCCTCTTTCGGACTGCCGCTCGACGGGTTCCTGCATGTCACGCCGCCGCATCACTATCGCTACGCCAAACCCGGCGAGAGCGAGGACGCATTTGCCACCCGTCTGGCCGAAGAACTCGACGCCCTGATCCAGGCCGAAGGCCCGGATACGGTCGGTGCCTTCTTCTCCGAACCCATCATGGGATCGGGCGGCGTGATCGTGCCACCGGATTCCTATTTCGAGAAAATCCAGGCCGTGCTGGACAAGTACGACATGCTGCTGATCTCCGACGAGGTCATCACCGCCTTCGGACGCACCGGCAACATGTTCGGAACCACGACCATGGGCATGAAGCCGGATATGATCGTCTGCGCCAAGGGGCTGTCGAGCGCCTATATCCCGATCTCGGCACTGATGGTGAATGCACGCGTCTTCGATGTGATCTCCGAGGAAAGCGACCGTGTGGGTGTGTTCGGCCTGAGCTTCACCTATTCCGGGCATCCCGTCTCGGCCGCCGTCGCACGCGAAACCCTGCAAATCTACGAAGACGAGGATATCGTCGGCCATGTCCGGGCCATGACGCCGCATTTCCAGGGCGGATTGCGGGCCTTGCTCGATCACCCGCTGGTCGGCGAAGTGCGCGGCAAGGGTCTTGTCGCAGGTGTGGAACTCGTCAAGGACAAGGCCACCGGCGAGGCCTTCGACCCGGCCCTTGGCGTCGGTCCTTTCTGCAATGACCGGGCTGAAGATCATGGCCTGATCATCCGGGCCATTGGCGACACGCTGTCCTTCTGTCCGCCGCTGATCATCACCCAGCAGGAGATCGAGGAGATGCTCGCGCGGTTCCGGCTTGCCCTGGACGACACCATGGGGATGGTCACGGAGCGCGGCCTGCAATGAGTGACAAGCTGACCGCCAAAACCGCAGCCGAACTGGGGGACCTCTATGCACGGGGCGAACTGTCGCCCGTCGCCGTGACACAGGCAGTCCTCGACCAGATCGAGGCCCACAACCCCACCCTCAACTGCTTCTGCCTGGTGGATGCGGAGTCCGCGCTGGCTTCGGCCCGCGAGTCCGAAGCGCGCTGGATGTCGGGCGAAGCGCTTTCCGCGATCGATGGCGTGCCGACTTCCATCAAGGACCTGACCCTGACCAAGGGCTGGCCAACGCTGCGTGGGTCGCGGACCAGCAACCCGGACGGGCCGTGGGATGAGGATGCCCCGGGAACCGCCCGCCTGCGCGAAGCGGGCGCGGTTCTCGTGGGCAAGACCACCACGCCCGAGATGGGCTGGAAGGGTGTCACCGACAATCCCTTGACCGGGATCACGCGAAATCCGTGGAACCCCGAGCGCACCCCTGGCGGGTCATCGGGTGGTGCCGCAGCGGCAACCGCAGCCTTCATGGGCCCGCTGCACCAGGGTTCCGACGCCGCCGGTTCGATCCGCATTCCGGCGGCCTTTTCCGGCGTCTTTGGCCACAAGCCGACCTTCGGGCTGGTGCCCAATTATCCCCTGCCCCCGCATATCGGGAATTTGGCCAATATGGGGCCCATCACCCGGACGGTCACCGACGCCGCGCTGATGCTGAACGTGCTCGCCCAGCCCGATTCACGTGATTTCATGTCCGCCCCTGCCGTGGCACAGGACGAAAACTACCTGAACGGTCTCGAAGCCGGGATCGAAGGCGTGCGGATTGCCTACAGCCCCACCCTGGGCGGCAATGGCTGGGCCGATGATGATGTCGCCAGCGCGGTAAAGGCCGCCGCAGACGTGCTTTCCGATCTTGGGGCCATCGTCGAGGAAGCCGATCCGGATATTCCCCCGACGCGGCCGATCATCGATGCCATATGGTCGACCGCCGACACCTGGCTGGTCGAACAGATCCCGCCCGAGAAACGCGAATTGATGGATCCGGGCCTGCTGGCCATCGCCGAGGAAGGCCGCAAATACGGGGTGACCGATCTGGTCAATTCCTATGCCCAGCGGGTCCTGCTCGGCAATGCCATGGCGCGGTTCCATCAAACCTATGACCTGCTGCTGACCCCGCAGATGCCGCTGGAAGCCTTCACCGCCGGGCGCAACGTGCCCGAAGGCCGGGACATGCGGGAATGGGTCGACTGGTCGCCCTATACCTATCCGTTCAACCTGACCATGCAGCCCGCCTGTTCGGTGCCTTGCGGTCTGGGCAATGCACGGATGCCGGTGGCCTTCCAGCTTGTCGGACGACACTGGGAAGACGCGCTGGTCCTGCGCGCCGCACGCGCCTACGAGAAGGCACACCCCTTCCTGGCAGCACCGGGCTACGCCTAGTCGCCGGCAACTGGATTGCGTCGTCGCTCCGCTCCTCGCAATGACAACAACTGTCATTGCGAGCCGCAGGCGAAGCAATCCAGAGTGGGCTGCACGCATGCAGCGGAGAGCGGGGAATTGAAACAACCAGCCGTATATATTGTAACCAACAAGCGCAACGGAACCTTGTACACCGGGGTGACATCCAATCTACCCCAGCGCATAGCGCAACATCGCAGCGGTGACATCGCGGGTTTTTCCGCGCGTTACGACTGTCGGCAGCTTGTCTGGTTCGAAGTTTACGACGACATGACGTCTGCGATAACGCGCGAAAAACAAATCAAGGCAGGCTCGCGCACACGAAAGCTCGCTTTGATCGAAGGCGGTAATCCCACGTGGCGTGATTTGTACGAAGAACTTGTCTGAGGACCAGCGTTTCGGCTCTGGATTGCTTCGCCTTCGGCTCGCAATGACAACTTAAACAGACCGTCATTGCGAGGAGCATCGCGACGATGCAATCCAGTCTCGATGACGGCTCTACTCAAACAATTGGCAGGCCATCCGGGCGGCGGTCGCGCCAGGGCATGGCGGTTTCAAGTTGTCCAGAAAGCCGGAACAGCGTGGCTTCATCGGCGAAACGACCCACGGCCTGGACCGAGACGGGAAAGCCTTCGGCCGTCGTGCCGACCGGCAGGCTGATCGCGGGTTGGCCGGTCAGGTTGAACCATACCGTGAAGGGCGAGAACGCGGCCACCCGGTCCCAGTATTCATTGGCATCCTCCATCATCATATCGATCCAGCCGAGTTTGGGCGGCATATGACCCAGTCCCGGCGTCAACAGGACATCATGGGTCTGATGGAAGGCCGCCATGCGCCGGCCCGCGCTGTGCATCCGGCCCTGCGCCAGGAAGACATCGTAGCCGGTGACGGATTCACCCATTTCGGCCGTCGCCGCGACGACCCGCTCAACCTCGCCTTCTTCCGGCAAGCGCCCTTTGGTCGGATGCAGCCGGATTGTCTGGGCCGCGTTCGACGCCATCAGGGTGCGGAAAATTTCCTGCATCTCGTCGTTTACCAGCGGCGGATCGACCTCTTCGATTCCATGCCCCAGATCGGCAAGAACCTTCAGGGTCTCATCGAGGACGCGCGCATGCTCACCGTCACATTTCGCGCCGGTGGCACCTCCGTATGAATAGGCAATCCGCAGTTTCCCGGGATCGGTTCCCACCTCGTCGAGAAACGGGCGCGGCGGCGGCGGCGCAAAATAGGGGTCACCCGGCGCCGGGCCAGCCGTCGCATCAAGAATGGCGGCATGATCGCGCACCGTGATCGAGACGGTGTGCTCGGCGACGATCCCCCCCATGCGCTCCCCAAGACCCGGTGAAAAACTGTTTCGCCCACGCGTCGGTTTCAGGCCCACCAGACCGCAACACGAAGCCGGCACCCGGATCGAGCCGAAGCCGTCGCTGGCATGGGCGGCAGGAACAATACGCGCAGCCACGGCAGATGCCGCGCCCCCTGATGATCCGCCCGGTGTGACGTCTCCGTCCCACGGGTTCTTCGTCGCGCCGTAAAACTGCGGTTCGCAGGTGATCGACATGCCGAACTCACAGGTGTTGGTCTTGCCGAAGATCGCCATCCCCGCCGACTTCAGACGCGTCACGGTCTCGCTGTCAGAGTCAGGCACGACATCTTCCATGAACTTGCTGCCGCCGGTTGTCGGCGTGCCTGCAATGGCTGCCCCCAGATCCTTGATCAGGTAGGGCGCACCCGCCAACGGCGTGTCAGGCAGTTCGCTACCGGTCATCGTCCGACCATGGTCATAGAGCTTCTGGACAACGGCGTTGAGCGCGGGATTACGGGCCTCGCACCGGGCAATCGCCGCCTCCAGAACCTCCGAAGCCGAGACTTCGCCGTCCCTGATCAATGTCGCCAGACCGATGGCATCATAGGACTCATACTCACGAAAGCCTGACATGGCCGTTCCCCGCTAGTGATTTGCTCTGATGTGAAGTGATGGCTTTTGGTTGCGTGACCTGTACAGTTTGGCGCGTCTGTCTCATATGGTCCACCGAAACGCCCGACGATGTCACGCTCCAACATTCTGCTGGGATCGATCCTTGCCGGCGCAGCGGGAATTGGCTTTGCCGCCAATTCGACTGCCGCCAAGCTGGCCTATGAGGGCGGGACGAACCCGCTGACATTCCTGACGCTGCGCTCGGCCCTGGCGGCCGTACTCGTGCTCGCCATTGTTCTGATCACACGACGCAGCCTGCGCATGCCGTTTCGCCGCCGCCTGGCCGCCTTTGGCATCGGCGCGGTCCTTGCGACGTATTCCTATGGTGTGCTCGCGGCCATCCAGTACATCCCCGTGGCGCTCGCGATCCTGATTTTCTACACCTTCCCCCTGCTGACAGCCGCCTATACCTGGGTCTCGGGCCGCGAACGTCCGACCGTTCTTTCCGTCGGCGCATTGCTGGTCGCGTTCCTCGGGCTTGGACTGGCCCTGGATATCGGCAGCGGAGCGATGAACCCGCTCGGTATCGTGCTTGCGGCCGTCGCGGCCCTGGGTGTCACGGTCGTCATCATTCTGAACAACCGGCTCGTGGGCAGCGCGGATTCCTATCCTGTGACCCTTCACATGATGCTGTCCGCTGCCACGCTGTGTGCCCTTGTCACGGTGCTGCTCGGCGATTTCACACTGCCCCAGACAAATACTGGCTGGGCCAGTCTGGGCATCGGAACCGCGTCCTACGCGGCCGCGATCACCACCGTCTTCATCGCCGTATCGCTGGCCGGGCCAGTCCCCGTCACGCTGTCGATGAATCTGGAACCGGTGGCGAGCATGGCACTGGGCTTTATTGTACTCGGCCAGCTGCTTTCGGGCATTCAGCTGCTCGGTGCCGGACTGGTCATTGCAGCAGTCCTGTCTGTACGCTTGGCCGATATCCGGAAAACCGCAAAAACAACCATGCCCCCACAGGAGACAAGCTGATGTCCTCACTGACCGAACACTCAACGGCGATCGCCGAAATCCTCAAGGCACGCGGGGAAACCGTGGCCGTAGCCGAAACCTCTGCCGGGGGTCTTGTCTCCGCCCAGTTGCTCGCGGTTCCGGGCGCCTCTGCCTATTTTGTGGGCGGCGGCGTTCTGTATACCGGCGACGCGCGCGAAGGCCTGGCCGGAATAACGGACGCAGATATGACGGGCATGCGTTCGAGCAGCGAACCCTTCGCCGAACTTCTTGCCAGAACCATGCGCGAAAAACTGGGCACCACATGGGGATTGGCGGAAACAGGCGCCGCCGGACCTTCGGGAAACCGCTATGGCGACGATGCGGGGCACACTTGTGTGGCCGTGTCCGGCCCTGTTTCCATGGTCCGTACCCTTGAAACTGGAAAGGCAGACCGGAGTGAAAACATGTGGCTGTTTACCGCCGAGGCGCTTGCCCTGTTTCGGGCCTGTCTGGACAAAGCTGACTGAGATTTGTGCAGCCCTTGGAATTGCCCGGGAATTTGGTACAATTGCGCCAAATCGGGCTTACCCGGTTGGGGGAGTTAGAGACCGGTGCCGGTCCGGCACGCGGGTTCAACGCAACAAGGGTAATCACAAGGGGATACCTAACAACATGAAAATGAAGGCTTTCTTTGCCGTCGCAGCGATGCTCGCTCTGACGGCTTGTGCCGGGCAGGAGCTCGGTAACGCACGCGGTGTGCAGGCAAACAGCAGTGAGTTCGGCAACGCACTTTCGGCCGGTTATCTACGTCTTGCGCAGGCTGAGTACTCGGAAGGTGACTATGCCGATTCCGATTATTTCGCACTTCGCTCCATCGCCGCCGGTACCTCGGGCACCACCGTCGAACTGCCCGCACCCGATGCGCGCAGCTATCCCGACGGTTCTGCAGCCGACGTCGCGAAACTGAATGCAGACCTGAAGTCCCTTTTGGACGCCGGTGCTGGTCAAAAGGAACCCCAGCTCGCAGCGACCGCACAGATCGCATACGAATGCTGGACCCAGGAGCTGGAAGAAAACATGCAGCCCGCGGAAATCGCGGCCTGTCGCAAGCAGCTCGAAGGGCTGATCCCGGCACTGCGCAATGCACTCGGCGCCCCGAAGATGGCCAAGCCGGCCAAGGGCAAGCTTTACAAGGTTCTGTTCGATAACGGTTCGGCACGTCTCAATGACGCCGCCAATGCCGTGATCACGGAAGCTGCGAAGCACGCGGGCACCTACAACCCGCCGCGTCTTGTTGTCAGCGGCTACACCGACACCTCGGGTAGCGCTTCTGCCAACCAGGCTCTCTCCGAGCGTCGTGCCGCTGTCGTGGCCGCAGCCCTGCGTCTGCGTGGCGTCGCGCGCGAGGCGATCAAGACCAATGCTTATGGCGAACGCTTCCCTGATATGCGCACCGGTGACGGTGTGACGGAAGCCAAGAACCGCCGCGTGGAGATTTCGGTCGCACCGTAAGGTCACCGGAAATTCCTACGAGATCAGGGGCGCCGGCTCATCCCGGCGCCCCTTTTTGTGTCCTGAATTCCAGCCCCGCAAGCCGCCCGTTTACAAATCATCACGGATCAACATCAACGATTTACGATTGTCCCCTAGTGTTGAAATGGATCGGTCAGAATCCGGTCGCATCAAGGAGATCGCGCATGACCCGAATAGCCCTTGTCGAAGACGATGCCGACGTCCGGAACTCGATCTGCCTGTTGCTCCAGCGCATGGGCCACGAGGTCGAGATGCACGAGAACGGCAGCGCGATCGTGGACAATGACGGGGATTTCGAACCCCATGTCGTGCTGACCGATATCCTGATGCCCGGAACTGACGGCATGGAAACAATACGCAGCCTTGTCCGGAAGTATCCAGAAGTACGGATCATCGCCATGTCCGGCGGGGCAACAGGTGACAATCCGGGTTCGCTGACACGCTGGGCCCGAATGGTAGGCGCCCATCACGTGCTTTCCAAACCATTCACCGCCGAAGAACTCGAATCCAGCCTGGCGTTGGTGCTTGAAGACGCCAACCTCGCCGAAACTCCCCAGTCAGCAACCGAAGATCAGGCAATCGACCAGGACCCGAACCATGGCTGACCGCAAGATCCCCGATATCTCGACGCTCCGCGTCATGATTGTCGACGACGAGGAGGCGGTGCGCACCCTGCTCGCAACCATGCTGCGACGCATGGGTGTCGAACACGTCATCTGCCTCGCGACCGCGCAGGCCGCCCTTGAGGCGGTGGACAAGACACCGATTGATCTGGCGATCGTGGACTGGCAGCTGGACGACATGGACGGCGGAGATCTGATCGTGGGTTTGCGGCAGGTGACGGGGCAAAAACCCGAAAGCTTCGGTATTTTCCTGCTGACCGGATTTCCCGTGGCTGACCGGGTGCTTGCCGCCAATCGCGCGGGCGCAAATGAATTTCTCGTCAAACCCATCCAGAGCGACACACTCCGCCGCCATATCGAGCATTTTGCGCTTCAGCGCCGCATCGTTGCCAATCGCACCGAAAGCCGGATTTCCAACTGGCATGGTGTCCGCCCGTAAATGCTGCGGTACCCGGGCACGCGCGCTCGAACGAATACAATTCATTACAATTTCGGGCTGCCCGAACACACGGGCGTTACAAAAGCTCTCTATCCCTGATTGCGTTCAGAAAGACACGATTGCACCGGGATACACAGTCATGGCCAGTATTGTTCTCATCGATGATGATGACGCCCTCCGAAAGGTTCTCAAGATTCTGCTCCAGCGGTTGGGGCACGACGTCCGGGATCTTTCGGGCGGCGACATCATCCTGGAAGGCCGACTGGGCTATGTCCCCGAAATCGTGCTGACGGATGTCTTCATGGCGCGGGGCGAAGGCATGGAAACCATTCGCGCGATACGCAACCAGTACCCCGACGCACGCGTCATTGCCATGTCCGGCGGTATTCCCGGTATCGAACCACGAAAAATCCTGCGCTGGGCGCGCGATCTGGGCGCCAATCAGGCGCTCGCCAAACCCTTTACGCCGGCAGACCTGTCGCTGGCCCTCGAAAACGTTGCTGCCTGACGTTGCCTAACCGGACACCCGTTTCACGCGCTCGGAGAAAACGTAGCCGACCCCTCGCACTGTCTTGATCAAATTCGGCCGTTTCGGATCCGTCTCGATCTTCTTTCGCAGGCGTCCAATCAGCACATCGACGCTGCGGTCGAAGGGGCTCCAGTCGCGGCTTTGTGTCTGGTCGAGAAGCTGATCGCGAGAGAGCGGCCTGTTGGGCGCTTGTGCCAGCGTGCTGAGCAAATCGAACTCAGCGCCCGTGAGCCGGATCTCCACACCATCGGTGCGCGACAGCCCCCGCCGTGTCAGGTCAATCACGTAGTCCGCAAATACCAGTTTTTCGGCGGGCTCGACAATTTCCCGGGTTTGGGTGCCCCGACCGCGGCGGAGCACATTGCGCACGCGCGCGGCCAGTTCCTTCGGATCCACCGGTTTCCCCAGATAATCATCAGCCCCAAACTCCAGGCCCAGAACCCGGTCCGTCGGCGTATCCATCCCTGTCAGCATGATGACCGGCAGGTCCGAGGCCTGGCGCAGTTCGCGCAGAACATCGAAACCATCCGCATCGGGCAATCGCACATCGAGCAACAGGATATCGACATCCCCGGCAGCGAAGGCGGCGTCCATGGCCTGCCGATTCTCCGCAACACGAACCTTCATCCCCTCGCGTTCAAGCGCGTGCTGCACGAATGCGCGCACATCTGCATCATCGTCGACAACAAGAACTTCGGTTGGCGTCATGTCGAAAGGCCCTTACGCTGCCGGGTGGTTGCTGATCCCCGTTTACAAAAAGTTACATAGCAGCCTGATCGATACACAATCGGTTTATGGTCGGTCACTATTGTCTGCGAATTGAGTTTCAACACTATTCATCGCACTTTCGGGGGAAGGTCAATGAAGGGCATCGTTTTCCAGGGATTTCTCAACCTCGTCGAAGACACCTTCGGGCTTGAGGTCATGGACGCCATCATCGAGGAGAGCAATCTGGCCTCGGGCGGTGCCTACACAAGTGTGGGCACTTATGACTATGGCGAGATTGTCACCATGGCTGGGCACCTCAGCGAGCGGACAGGCATTCCGCTGCCCGATCTCGTCCGCACTTTCGGCACCTATCTGTTCACCCATCTTGCCACGACACACCCGGCCCTCATCGCGAAACACAGCAATGCGTTCGACATGCTCGATTCGATCGAGCGGGACATCCACCGGGAAGTCCGCAAACTTTACCCGGATGCAGAACTCCCATATCTCGATTGCGAGATACAGGACGACGACACGCTTGAGCTCCTTTACCGTTCAAAACGGCCGCTCTCCGATGTTGCGCACGGATTGATCGAAGGCTGCGCGGCCCATTTCAACGAACCCATTACGATCACGCGCGAGGATCGCTCCAGTGACTCCGAGACCAGCGTGATGTTTACCGTGCGACGGGTCCCACAGGCATGATCGACCCGGCCATTCTCCAGCGCCAGATGCTTCGCGAACGACGCGCGCGCGAAGAGGCCGAGCGCCTGCTCGAACAGAAATCCCTCGAACTCTTCGAAGCCAAGGAGGCCGCCGAAGCATCGCGGGCACAACTCCAGGATGCCATCGAGAGCATTTCCCAGGGTTTTCTGTTGTTCGACAATGACGAAAACCTCGTCATGGCAAATAGCCGGTATCGGGAGTTCTACCCGCATCTCGCCGAACTTCTGACCCCCGGACGTTCGATGCAGGAGCTCGTCGAGGCTCATGCGCGCGCTGGTGCCGCCGATGATGACGAGACCGGATTTGTCACCGATCGCATGGACCAGTTCCGCAACCAGTCCGGCAACGCCTGGGAGCAGCCCCAGCCCGACGGGCGAACCATGCTCATCAATGAAAAGCGCACGGCCAGCGGCGGTCTCGTCTCGGTGCGAACGGACATCACGGATATCAAGCGCACCGAGATGCTTTTGCGTAACCGCCTGGCCGCGATCGAGGCGGCCGAGGAAGGGATCGCGATCACCGACAACGACGGCAACTTCGTCTACATGAACCAGGAACATCTCCGGATGTTCGGGTTCGAGAGCCTGGACCAGATTGAAGGGCAAAGCTGGAGGACCCTCTACAGCCCCGAAGCTGCGGCGGCGATGGAAACCGAATGTTTCCCGATCCTCGTTCAGGACGGAAGCTGGCGCGGGCGGGCAGACGGGCTGCGCCGCGATGGCACCAGCTTTCCCCAGGAAATCTCCCTCACGCTCCTCGACGATGGTGGCCTGATCTGCGCGACTCGCGACATCACCGCACGGGTTGAAAACGAGCAGCAGCAGGCCCTGCTGCGCGACCAGTTCAACGAAGCCCAGAAGATGGAAGCGATTGGCCGCCTGGCGGGTGGAATCGCCCATGACTTCAACAACATTCTGGCGGCCATGCTTGGCTACGCCAATTTCCTGGTCGAGGACCTCGAAGCCGAATCCGAGCTACAGGGCTTCGCCACCCAGATTGTGTCCAGCGGCGAACGGGCCAAGAAACTGGTCCAGCAACTTCTGGCCTTCAGCCGCCACCGGGAAAGCGGCTTTGAATCGACCGATATCGCCGAACTCACCAGCGCGGTAACCGGCATGTTGCGCCCGACAATCCCGGCCAATATCGCCCTGACCGCCGATATCTCTGCAAGCCGTTCCATGATCAATGGCAATCCGACCCAGATCGAACAGGTTCTCATCAATCTTGTGGTCAACGCGCGCGACGCGATGGAGGGCGCCCCCGGGCACATCACCCTCACGGTCGAGGACGGGGACCAGTAAGACGAACGCCAGCGCGTCCGGGAAGACGAAAATCCGGAACTGGCTGCCGACAAAATCGGCATCGCAGCCGACGCGGATGGCCAGACCCATGCATGGCTCGGACGGATCGATACCGATCACGACTATGTCTGCATCCGGGTTCGCGACAATGGTTCGGGCATCGATGCGCCGACCATGGAAAAACTCTTCGAGCCGTTTTTCACCACCAAGAGTCTGGGCGAAGGGACCGGCCTTGGGCTTGCCGCCGTCCACGGCATCATCTTGGCTCATGCGGGTGCGCTCGTCGTGAACAGCCGGGTTGGCTACGGCACGGAGTTCGTGATGTTTTTCCCGGTGTCGCAAACTGCCGAAGCCGATCCCGATCAGGCCGAGGACGATCCGACCACAACGCCCGCCTCACGCGACAAAGTTCTGCTGGTGGATGATGAACCCGACGTCCTCGCCATGCTGACAACGGCGATGGATCGCGCGGGCTTTGCACCGGTTGCCGTCGGCAATGGTCCCTTGGCCCTCGAAGCTCTTGCCGATCCGGCCCATGATTTCGTGGCTGTCGTGACAGACTTCATGATGCCCGACATGACCGGGCTCGAACTGACCCGACGCATCCGGGAGTCACACCCCAAGCTGCCGATCATCGTGTGCACCGGCTATAGCGAGAATATCGAGAAGTCCGAAATTCTGGCCGAGGGCGCCAATGCGTTCCTGCGAAAACCGGTCTCGGGCCGCGACATCGTCGCCGCGATCGAAGCCGTACGGGACGAGGCGAGCCACTAAATCCGGCGATCCGACAGTTACGGCTGATATCTGCGTTGGTGCGGGCGGCCGGACTTGAACCGGCAAGGCCGAAGCCGAGGGATTTTAAGTCCCTTGTGTTTACCAATTTCACCACGCCCGCATCGCATGGTTTCCAACTGCTATACTTGTAGCGAAGGACTCGACGCGCCGACAAACGCGAAAGCCACACGAGACGAGAAACGCGCCCATGGACAAGTTCGACATTGCCCGGTTGATTGCCCTGATTGGCGCCTTTGTGCTCGTGGCACCCGCGCTGTTCTATATCGTGCGGGACCGGAAGGCCGCCTTCCGCAACGCTGTGATCTGGTTCGCCATCGTGGGTGGGGTCCTGCTGATCTGGACCGCGATCTTTCAGGGTTAGCCGCATAAGCGGCTAATCGGCGGCTTTGGGCACCTCGACGCCACCGTCAATCGGCGCACCACCAAGATTCCGGATCAGGTCACGCAGACGGTCGGCAGCCTCTTCAAGGCGGGCCATATCGGGGCCCCGGAACACGAGATTGGATCCTGGCTTGCCGTCGATATGGAACGGATAGCTGCCGATATCGATATCCGGGTAGGCATCCTGTAACAGGCCCAGCTCGGTGGCGATGGTGCCTTCGGGCACGAAACTGCCCACGGTCACCGATAACAGGGTCACGCCGCGCTTGAGATGTGGTTTAGCGCCCTCGAACATCGCCTGCATGATCCGGGGAATGCCCGCCATCACGAACACGTTTTCAACCCGGAACCCCGGTGCGCCGCTGACCGGATTGTCGATCAGATCGGCAAACTCGGGGGTCTCGGCCATCTTCAGGCGCGCCTCGGTGACTTCCACGCCCATCTGGGCGATACGCTCACGCAGAATGCGTTCGGCTTCCGGGTTGCGGATGAGCTTCTGCCCGAACGCCTTGGCGACGCAGCCCGCGGTAATGTCGTCATGGGTGGGACCGATGCCCCCGGTGGTGAAGACATAGTCATATTTGGCGCGACACGCATTGAGGGCCTCGATGATTTCACTTTCGATATCGGCCACAACCCGCGCTTCACGCATCTGGATGCCCAGCTTGTTCAGCTCGGCGCCCAGAAACGGCAGATTGGCGTCTTTCGTACGCCCCGAAAGAATCTCGTTGCCGATCACAAGGACGGCGGCAGTAACATGCTGGACTTCGGTCATGGGCGGGTGCTTTCGATACGGTCAGGACTTGGGGTGAGTATAGCCCAGACCCCGCATACATTGCGCAAACAGGCGGTCAAAATTACGGGCCGCCTTCAGATCCCGGGTGCTCTCCACAAGCGCGCGGGTATCATCACGCCCGCCGGGGATAGAGGACCGGATATCGCGGGTGACATTCTCGTTGCGGGCCGTCGCCCGTTCGGCCGTGCTGCGGCATGACAACTGGTCCGCGCGCAACTGATCTTCCGTCATACCGGGCTTGACCCAATTGGCACTCGCGCCGCTGCACGCAGCCAGTGCGAGAAGCAGGAACATCGGAAGTATGGTTTTCATGATCATGTCACCGCAGCGTTCAGGATGCGTTTATCGCAGTATCACGCACTGCCCGGACAGTCAAAACCAACCCACAAACGCGATACGGTTGATCGACCCGCGTGGCGAACATAGGCTTCCCCGACAATGGATTTTCCCGACCCCCTGATCCCCGGCCGCCTGATCAAACGCTACAAGCGGTTTCTGGCCGATGTCGAAATCACCGCCCCGGACGGCGGCGCCCGCGAGATTACGGCCCATTGCCCCAATCCCGGTGCCATGACCGGCCTTTCCGAACCCGATTCCGATGTCTGGCTTTCGCCAGCCCGAAATCCGAAACGCAAACTGCAGTTCACCTGGGAGATCATCCGCGTCGGCCCGCAACTGGTCGGCATCAACACCGCGCATCCCAACGGAATTGCCGAGGAAAGCATCCGGGCCGGCCAGATTCCCGAACTGGCGGGATATGAATCGCTCCGTCGCGAGGTCCGATACGGCGAAAACTCCCGGATCGACATCCTTCTCGAAAACGGGAATCGACCCCCCTGTTACGTCGAAATCAAGAACGTCCATCTCCGGCGCGATAATGCTGCGACCGGTGGTGTTGCCGAATTTCCCGACAGCGTCACCACCCGCGGGGCAAAACACCTGCGCGAACTCGCACGCGCTGTGTCCAGCGGCTCACGCGCCGTCATGCTCTATATCGTGCAACGCAATGACTGCGACCGTTTTCGCCTTGCCGGGGATATCGACCCCACCTATGCGGCCGAATTTCGCGACGCCCGGCGTCTGGGGGTTGAGGCAATCTGCTATGCGTGCGACGTTTCGGCCCAATCCATCAACCTCGTGCGTCCGATCCCGATCGAGGCGTAACCCGGACCGGCAAGAGAACATGACCGATACACAAACAGCCCCGCTCGACCCGGAAGCGCGGCAAATCCGAATTCACGGCCCCGATGCGTTTGAAGGCATGCGGCATGCCGGCAAGCTGGCCGCAGAGACCCTTGACCACATCACTCCGCTGGTTGTCCCGGGTGTGAGCACCGAGGAGCTGGACCGCGCCTGTCATGACTTTATCCTGGACCATGGGGCGACCCCGGCCCCGCTGGGCTATCGCGGGTTTCCCAAATCCATCTGCACCTCGGTCAACCATGTGGTCTGTCATGGCATTCCCGGTGAGAAAAAGCTGGCCGACGGCGATATCGTGAATATCGACGTGACCGTCATCCTCGATGGCTGGCATGGCGACACCAGCCGCATGTTCAATGTGGGAAAGGTCAAACGTCTTGCCGAACGGCTCGTGAACGTGACCTTTCAGGCGCTTTGGGAAGGCATCAATGTTGTCCGGCCCGGTGCGACACTTGGCGATATCGGCCATGCCATCCAGTCCTATGTCGAGGCGGAGCGGTTTTCCGTTGTGCGGGACTTCTGTGGCCATGGCCTCGGCCAGGTCTTCCATGACGCGCCGTCGGTCCTGCATTTCGGTACGCCGGGGACCGGCGCGGAGCTGCGCGAAGGTATGTTTTTCACCATCGAACCGATGGTCAACACCGGCCGGTTTGACGTGAAAATTCTTGGGGATGGCTGGACTGCCGTGACCAAGGACCGTTCGCTTTCGGCACAGTTCGAGCATTCGATCGGAGTGACCGCCGATGGATGCGAGGTCTTCACCCATTCCCCGAAGGGATGGGACCGCCCGCCTTACGACTAGCCGCTGCATGTGACACCGCCATGGCCGAGACCGACGACCGCAAGGGACACAGAGATCGTTTGCGCGAGAGGTTTGCGTCGGATTACGGCGCATCGATGCCCGACTATGAGCTGCTCGAACTGTTGCTGTTTCACGCCGTACCCCGTCGTGACACGAAACCGCTGGCAAAACGCCTGATTGATCGTTTCGGCAGCCTGGCCGCCACACTCGCGGCGGATGCGGCAGCCATCCAGACCATCACAGGGTCCGGCCCCGCCGTCGCAGGTCTGCTCAAAGCCGTGCATCAGGCCGGGCGGCGGCTTGCTCTGGAAGATATGCGCGCACGGACTGACCTGGGGTCCTGGGACAATGTCATCGCCTGGTGCCGTGCCGAACTGGGCCACCTGCCCCGGGAAAGTTTCCATGTCCTCTTCCTCGATCAGAAGAACGGCCTGCTGGCGGCAGAAGAACAAAGCCGGGGCACCGTGGACCAGACATCGGTCTATCCGCGCGAAGTCGTGAAACGGGCACTTGAACTCAACGCCAAGGCGCTCGTAATGGTCCACAACCATCCCTCGGGCGACCCAACCCCCAGCGGCGCGGATATCGAGATCACCCGTGCGGTCGAAACCGCAGCGCAGGCGCTGAACATTGCATTACATGACCACGTCATCGTCACCCGAAACGCCCATACGAGCCTTCGGGCGCGGGGCCTTATCTAGGACGCGCACTCACAGTCGCAATCCGCTGCTCAGACAGCGGCAATCATGACGATGGTCAGCACGAACAAACGACGACAGACACCGGGCCAGCGGTTGTGTCGCTTGAAGATCGTTCGTCGGGCCGGGATCGTACCAGCGTGTACCAGAGACATAACATTCCTCGCCTTATGCGTGTGCCCCAGCATCGCGCGCAGGCCGTTAAGGACGCGTTAACGTCACACAACGGTAATATCGCATGCAACATCCCAGCGAATCGGTGGGATTACAGACGGTATTCGGGATCTTCCTTATCGAGAACTTCACAGATTGCGGCCAGATGACCTTCCCCATAGGTCGCATCACTGAGAATCTGGTTCTTTGTGGCTTGCACCAACTGGCTTGGAATTTCGCGCAACGGTAGTCCTGTGCTCATGGCCAGAACCTGATTTTCACAGGCGCGTTCGAGGTAATAGAGATCATCCCAGGCGTTTGCCAGCGACCGCCCGACGACAAGAATTCCGTGATTGCCCATAAACATCACGTCACGATCACCCAGTGCCGCCGCAATCCGGTCCCCCTCGTCATTGTCCAGGGCCAGTCCGTTATAGGCGTCGTCGTAAACGATACGGTCGTGGAACCGGACACAGTTCTGGTTGCACATATGGAGCCGCTGGTCTTCCAGGCTTGTCAGCGCCGTCGCATAGGGCATGTGGGTGTGCAGGACACAACGGGCATGGGGAACGGCACGATGGACCCGCCAGTGGATATAAAGCGCGGTGTCCTCGACCCGCCCCTCACCTTCGACAATCTCACCCTCGGCGTTCAGCAGCATCAGGCTGCTGGCCGTGATCCGCGACCAATGGGTGCCATGTGCATTGATCAGAAACAGGTCATCCCGGCCCGGCACCATCAAGCTGAAGTGGTTGCAGATTCCCTCGTGAAACCCCAGCCGTGCCGCCCAGCGAAAGGTGGCGGCCAGCGTGGTTCGCGCGTTCTGGATATCGGTTGCAATGCTCATTATGGTTCCGCGTGTTTGCTGATGACCCGATCCGAAGCAAACTAACCGTCCACGCGCCCCGCCCGCAACGCCCGACTCGCCTTGCCGGGGTATCACTCGCTCGCCTATTTTGACGCGAAATTCCCACGAAGGTTCACGACGCTCATGATACCCCGCTACAGCCGACCCGAAATGACCGCCATATGGGAACCGGAGAACAAGTTCCGCATCTGGTTCGAAATCGAAGCCCATGCCTGTGACGCGCAAGCCGAACTGGGGGTGATTCCCAAATCAGCCGCCGAGGAAGTCTGGAAAAAGGGAGCGTGGGAGATCGACCGGATCGATGAGATCGAGCGCGAAACCCGCCACGATGTCATCGCCTTCCTGACCAACCTTGCCGAACATGTAGGAGACGACGCCCGTTTCGTGCATCAGGGCATGACATCATCCGATGTGCTCGACACCTGCCTGTCGGTACAGCTGGCGCAGGCCAGTGACCTTCTTCTCGCCGACCTCGACGCGCTGCTCGCCGCGCTGGAGAAACGCGCGCGCGAACACAAGAACACGGTCTGCATCGGGCGCAGCCACGGCATCCATGCCGAACCGACCACCTTCGGCCTGAAGCTTGCCGGTCATTACGCCGAGTTCGCCCGCTGCCGGGATCGCATGGTCGCCGCTCGGGCAGAAATCGCCACCTGTGCGATCTCCGGTGCTGTCGGCACTTTCGCCAATATCGATCCCGCCGTGGAGCAGCATGTCGCCGACAAGATGGGACTGACCATCGAACCGGTTTCGACCCAGGTGATCCCGCGTGATCGTCACGCGATGTTTTTTGCCACCCTCGCGGTGATCGCCAGCGCCGTCGAACGCCTTTCGGTGGAAGTGCGACACCTGCAGCGGACCGAAGTGCGCGAAGTCGAGGAGTTCTTTGCCGTCGGGCAAAAGGGTTCCAGCGCCATGCCCCACAAGCGCAATCCGATCCTGACCGAGAACCTGACCGGGCTGGCCCGTGTGGTTCGCGCCGCCGTTGTGCCCGCGCTTGAGAATGTCGCGCTGTGGCATGAGCGGGACATCTCGCATTCCTCCGTGGAACGCATGTTCGGCCCGGATGCCACGGTCACGCTCGATTTTGCACTGGTGCGCCTGACCGGCGTGGTCGAGAAGATGATGATCTATCCCGACGCCATGAACGCAAATCTGGAAAAGCTTGGCGGGCTTGTACACTCCCAGCGCGTTCTTCTGGCCCTCACCCAGGCCGGTCTGAGCCGCGAAGACTCCTATCTGGCCGTCCAGCGGAATGCCATGAAGGTCTGGGCACTGCCCGAGGCCGAGCGCGAAGGTGTCTTTCTGTCCTTCCTGCAATCCGATGCGGAAGTCGCAGCGAAGATTTCAGCCGAGGACCTCGCGGCCTCCTTCGACATGGGCTACCACACCAAGCATGTCGACACGATCTTCGCCCGCGTCTTTGGCAGTGCCTGAACAGGGCAAAGATGAGTGACGACCGCCTCCCCACCGAACTCTGGGTGAGTGCGGGTCTGCACCGCTGTTCGCTTGAGGCGGTGCCGGCCGTGGTCATTCACAAGGGCGAAAAGAACTCCGGCACCGTGATGCTGAAGCTCGACCGGCGCGACCGGGGATATCTGATCCTGACCCAGTCACGCGACCTGGACGGCAAGCTGACATGGTTTCCCGTTCAGGAGGGCGCAGCCCTGACAAGCGCCGAGGCCACCGCCTATGTGGAACGCGCAGTGTCGCGTGACCCCGACCTCTGGGTGATCGAGATCGAACACCGCGAAGGCTGGCACCCTTACGAGGATTTTTAGAAGAGCCCGACAAGCATCCTTCGAGACGGGCCCCTGTCCTGAAGAGCCGCCGAAAGTGGCGTCTCGAAGGATGCTCGGGAAGGCGTCTGTTTATACGCCCTTCTCGATCTGCTGAACGGCGGTGCCCATCAGATCATCCATGTGCTTGCGCACGACATGCTCTGATGTGTCGAGACCTTTGGCCTGAAGGTCGCCATGGACCTTTTCCAGCACATCTTCATCGCCGGGACGCTCGAAGTCGGATTTCACGACTTCCTTGGCATAAGCTTCCGCATCCGGACCGGTGATCCCCATCAGGTCAGCCGCCCAAAGCCCGAGCAGCTTGTTGCGACGTGCGGTGGCCTTGAATCTCAGCTCCTCGTCACGCTTGAACTTGTTTTCAAAGCCTTTTTCACGATCGTCAAAACTCGCCATTTCTCAATGCTCTCCGGGTTGCGGACTTGCCGTTTATTGTTCTCCCATAGATATAGTGCTGCAACCCGCCAGTTTGAATTGAAATCTCATGTGTACATTCATCATTCTTCGCCGCCCCGGCCATGACTGGCCGGTGCTGATCGCCGCCAACCGGGATGAGATGACAGACCGTCCCTGGCAGCCGCCCGCACGTCACTGGACTGATCGTCCTGATGTTGTCGGCGGACTGGACGAACTGGCTGGCGGTACCTGGCTGGCGGCCAACGACACCAACGTCGTGGCTGCCGTGCTGAACCGGGAAGGCTCTCTGGGGCCGACCACGGGCAAACGCTCGCGCGGCGAACTGGTTCTGGACGCCGTGGATCATCCCGACGCCTTGATGGCTGCGGAAGCCATGGCCGAACTGGACGGGCGCGCCTACCGGTCTTTCAACCTTATGATTGCGGACAATCACAACGCCTACTGGGTGCGCGGAACCGAGGATGCTGCGGTCACCGTGCACGAGGTGCCCGCCGGGCTGCACATGATCACGTCGCGCGAGATCGATGATACTGACAGCGTGCGGATCGGGCGGTTTTTGCCGATGTTCCAGAATGCCGCAGAACCCGATACCGAGGCTGGCGACTGGTCCGACTGGGAAAATCTGCTGCGCACCCGGCTTCAGGACGACGAAGAAGACCCACGCGAGACCATGTGCATTGTGACAGACAGAGGTTACGGCACTGTCTCCAGCAGCATGATCGCCCTGCCCTCAGCCGATCACCCGGATCGCAAGCGGATCTGGAGATTCGCCGGTGGCCGACCGGACGCACATCCGTTTGAGAACATCGCAGACATGGAAACAGACTCATGAAGTCTGCCGCGCCGGGTTAAGCTTCGGCCACCAGCAAATATCAATTCAGGGATTATTCATGACAAACAATCGATTCGACGTCAGTGACCGTGTGGTGATCATCACCGGCGCCGGCCAGGGACTGGGCCGCGAATACGCCCTGGCCTTTGCCGAGGCTGGCGCAATTCCCGTTCTCGCCGAGCTCAATGCCGAAAATCTGGAAAAGGTTGCCGGCGAGATCGAAGCTGCCGGCGGAACATGTCTGGCCGTCCAGACCGATGTCAGCGACCCGGCATCGACCAAGGCCATGGCCGCTCGCACGCTTGACGCCTTCGGGCGGATCGATGTGCTGATCAACAACGCCGCTGTGTTTGCCGCACTCCCCCAGCGCCCGTTTGACGAAATCCCGTTTGATGAGTGGAACCTGGTCATGCAGGTCAACATCACCGGCTCCTATCTGTGCGCCAGTGCCGTCGCACCGGCCATGCGGACGGCCAGACAGGGACGGATCATCAATGTCTCCTCGGGCACCGTGCCGCAAGGCGCCCCCGGTTTCATGCATTACGTGACGTCCAAGTCGGCGATCATCGGCATGACCCGCGTGCTCGCCCGTGAATTGAGCGATTACAACATCAACGTGAACACGCTGATGCCCGGCTACACGACGACCGAGGTCGATCACGCGAGCATGGATGACAATTTGCATGAATTCATTCAGAGCAAGAGGCTGGTGAAACGCGCTGGCACTCCCGAGGATCTTATCGGCACCGCACTCTTCCTTGCCTCCCCGGCAAGTTCCTTCATCTCCGGTCAGACCATCGCCGTATGCGGCGGCGAGGTCATGATCTAACCGGTTCGACCGACAGCGAGAACGACCATGAACAAGATCGACCTGAATGGACGTCATGCCATCATCACTGGCGGTGCCAAGGGTATCGGGCTTGCCATCGTCCGGCGCGCCTTGGAATCCGGCGCAAAAGTGACCGTGTGGGACATCGATTCGGCGCGGATGGAGAGCGAACTCGGTGGCCTGTCGACCGATCACGTGCGGGGTGATGTGGTCGACGTGACCGATCACGAAGCCATTTCTGCGGGCCTTGCACGCGCCGTGGCGGCTTTCGGGAATGTGGACATCTTCGTCAACAACGCCGGTGTTGTCGGCACCATTGCGAAAATCTGGGAACAACCAGTCGACAATTGGGAGCGGATGCTCACGCTCAACCTGACCAGCACCTTCCTGTGCTGCCGCGCCATCGCGCCACACATGATGGACAATGGCTATGGCCGGATCGTCAACATCGCCTCGAACGCTGCCAAGATGGGAACCCCCACCAACGCCCCCTATGCCGCGGCCAAGGCCGGGGTGGTCAGCCTGACCAAGACGCTCGCCAAAGAAACCGCCAAGACCGGTGTTCTCGTAAACGCCGTGGCACCAGGCGGGGCGAACACCGAACTTTTCGATGTGCTGTCCGACGAATACCGCACCCAGATCGAAGGGGGTATGGCGCTCGGACGTCTGGTGGAACCCGATGAGGTTGCCGCCATCGCGGCATGGGCGATGTCCGAGGATTGCTCCTTCACGACCGGCGCCGTCTTTGACATCTCCGGCGGCCGTGCGGATTACTAGGATTGCGGCAGGTCCCCACAAACATCGTCATGCCCGCACGTGTTGCGGGCATCCGCGTCCAGAATTGACGTGACATATCGATGTGGATGGCCGGAACAAGTCCACGGCTGTCCGGTTTAAACAGGAATCTGGTGAGACCGGGTTTGCGTCATCTCCCTCTCCTCCCCATCGGGGGAGGAGAGGGTCGGGGTGAGGTGGGGTTCGCGCTGACTTTTCCGGGGTTTCGGCCTGTCCGCTGTCACCCACCTCACCCGGCTCGCTCGCGCTCGCCACCCTCTCCCCCCTGAAGGGCGGAGAGGGGTGAGTTGCATGTCTCCTCAACAGCTCACAGCCCACATCCCAGGTCCGGCAAGGCCTGCCAGACGATCTGCCCAATCTAAACCGGACAACAGTGGAACAAGTCCGGCCATGACAAAAATTGGCTGTCAGCGCATCGAACCTTGCCCATCATACCCGATCAGTACGCACTCCCATCCTTGTGGGTGAAGACCCATTGGCCGTCAGGTCCCAGATCGGCCTGAATGTCGTCGCGCGGATAGCGCGCGGCATCGCCGGGTCGGCGGTCTCCGATTTCCAGATAGCGCACCGTCGCGTCGGTCCGGTTCACAAGCTGATGCGCCACGCCCTCGGCCGGAAATCCGGTACACATCCCCGGTGCGAGAAGCGTTTCGCCGGTTTCGGTGACAAGTGTTGGGGTGCCTTCGAGCACATAGACAAATTCATCCTGCCGCGTGTGGGCGTGGAGCAGGGCAGATTCTCCGCCCGGCGCGAGTTCGGTGAGATTGACCCCGAAATTTGACAGACCGAAGACATCACCCAACTGGCGTTTCGTGCGTCCGGCCATGCGCGTGATGAACGGCTCGGGATAATTGGACGGCTTTGTGCGCACGGCTACGGACATTGCGGAGATCGCATCGGGTGACTGCTTGCTTTCATTTGCCATTGGCGTTCGGCCTTTCATCACGCGTCAGAGTTCCTCATTGTGGGTAAGTACCACATCAAAGCCCGGTTTTTCGGGAATCCGCGCTGTTTCGCACCGTGATTCGATTGTGAGCAGGCCGCGCGCTTGCTATACCTCGCAAGCCTCGAAACGCCGACTCGCGCGCCTTTCTGACGTGCGCTGAACCCGCGGAAATTCATCACCATGTCGCAACGCAGAAAAATCTATGAAGGCAAGGCCAAGGTCCTGTTCGAAGGACCCGAGCCGGGAACGCTCGTTCAGTACTTCAAGGACGACGCCACTGCCTTCAACAATGTCAAAAAAGGCACCATTGCCGGCAAGGGTGTGCTGAACAACCGTATCTCGGAATACCTGATGCTGCGCCTTGGCGAGATCGGTATCCCGACCCATTTCGTGCGTCGCCTGAACATGCGCGAACAGCTTGTGCGCGAGGTGGAGATCATTCCGGTCGAAGTCGTGGCCCGCAACATCGCAGCCGGCTCGATCTGCAAGCGTTTCAACATCGAGGAAGGCACGCCGCTGCCGCGCTCGATCATCGAATATTATTTCAAGAATGATGAACTCGGCGATCCGCTGATCTCTGAAGAACACATCACCGCCTTCGGCTGGGCCTCCCCGCCCGAGATCGATGAAATCCTGACGATGAGCCTGCGGATCAATGACTTCCTGTCCGGACTGTTCCTCGGGATCGGCCTCAAGCTGGTCGATTTCAAGCTCGAGTTCGGGCGTCTTTACGACGAAAACGATCAGGTCCGGATCGTGCTCGCCGACGAGATTTCTCCCGATGGCTGCCGCCTGTGGGACGTGAAGACCAACGAGAAGATGGACAAGGACCGCTTCCGGCGCGATCTCGGCGGGGTCGAGGAAGCCTATCAGGAAGTGGCCCGTCGTCTCGGCATCCTTCCCGAGTCAGATCAACAGGACATAAAAGGTCCTGAGACACTCCAGTAACTCCAGATTTTCGGGCAGGTCCTTTGAAAGCACGCATCCACATCACTCTCAAGAACGGCGTCCTCGACCCGCAGGGCAAGGCCATCCATCATTCGCTGGAGGGCCTCGGTTTCGGCGGCGTGAACGATGTCCGGCAAGGCAAATTCATCGAGATCGAACTTGCCGATGGCGATATCGAAGCCGCCCGCGCGAAGGTCGCCGAGATGTGCGAGCAGCTTCTGGCCAACACCGTGATCGAGGACTACTCGGTCGAAATCGACGGCTGACGCGCTGCTGATCGCAGGAATAGACTGGATTTCGCACCAATGACCGCAGCCGTAATTGTTTTCCCCGGATCAAATTGTGACCGCGATGTCGCGGTGTCGCTCGAAGCCGCGATAGGCCACGCCCCGATCATGGCGTGGCACGGCGACAGCACTCTGCCCGATGTCGATCTGATCGTCGTTCCCGGCGGTTTTTCCTATGGCGATTACCTGCGCTCGGGTGCCATGGCCGCCAACAGCCCGATCATGCGGGAGGTCATCGCGCGCGCCAATCGAGGGACGCCGGTGCTGGGCATCTGCAACGGTTTTCAGGTCCTGACCGAATGCGGCCTGCTGCCCGGTGTACTGATGCGCAATGCCAGCCTGAAGTTCATTTGCCGGGATGTTCATCTTCGGGTCGAACGCGCCGATACGGTCTTCACCAGCCAGTACACACAGGGACAGGTGATCCGCATACCCGTGGCCCATCACGATGGGAACTACTTCACCGACCCCGACACCCACAAGGCGCTCGAAGATAACGGCCAGGTCGCATTCCGGTACTGCACCGTCGACGGGGCGATCACCGAGGAGGCCAATCCCAACGGGTCGCTGGCCAATATTGCGGGTATCGTGAATCCGGCCGGAAACGTGCTCGGCATGATGCCCCATCCCGAACGGCTCGCCGACCCGTTGCTGGGCGGACTCGACGGTGCACCGATGTTCTCCGCCCTTGCTGAAGCGATTGCCGCATGAGCGATACAGCCCCCCGCCCCGATGATCTGATGGGCCTCAGCAATGAGGAATACGACACCATCCTCGAGATCATGGGCCGCGATCCGAACTTCACCGAGCTGAGCATTTTCTCGGTGATGTGGTCGGAGCATTGCTCCTACAAATCGTCCAAATTCTGGCTGAAGACCCTCCCCACCGAAGGCCCGCAGGTGATTCAGGGGCCCGGCGAAAATGCCGGCGTGATCGATATCGGGGACGGGCTGGCCGCGATCTTCAAGATCGAGAGTCACAACCACCCCAGCTTCATCGAGCCCTATCAGGGCGCGGCGACCGGCGTTGGTGGCATCATGCGCGACGTCTTCACCATGGGCGCGCGCCCGATTGCAAACCTCAACGCGCTGCGCTTTGGCAGCCCGGACCATCCCAAGACCCGCCACCTGATCAATGGTGTCGTTGCCGGAATTGGCGGCTATGGCAATTGCATCGGCGTGCCGACCGTAGGCGGCGAGGTCAATTTCGACCCGGGCTATAACGGCAATATCCTGGTCAACGCGATGACCGTCGGGATCGCGAACACGGACAAGATCTTCTATTCCGCGGCGGCCGGGATCGGCCTGCCGGTGGTCTATGTCGGCTCCAAGACCGGTCGAGACGGCATCCACGGCGCGACCATGGCGTCCGCCGAGTTCGATGACGATTCCGCCGACAAGCGCCCCACCGTGCAGGTGGGTGACCCCTTCACCGAGAAACTGCTGCTCGAAGCCTGTCTGGAACTCATGGCCACAGATGCCATCGTTGCCATTCAGGACATGGGCGCGGCCGGGCTGACCTCCTCTTCGGTCGAGATGGCCAGCAAGGGCAATGTCGGCATCACGCTCAATCTCGACGATGTCCCCCAGCGGGAAACCGGGATGCAGCCCTTCGAGCTAATGCTCTCGGAAAGCCAGGAGCGGATGCTCATGGTGCTCAAGCCGGGCCGCGAAGATGAGGCCCGCGCGATCTTCGAGAAATGGGAACTCGACCTTTCCGTGATCGGCGTGACGAATGACAGTGAGCGGCTTGTGCTGACATCCGGTGGTACGGTCGTGGCCGATATTCCGGTGCCGCCGCTGGTTGCCGCCGCCCCGGAATATGAACGCCCCTGGACGGCGACACCGCCGCGCGAGGTTCTGGGCCCGGATGCCGTCCCCGCACCGTTCGATCTTGGTGTGGCGCTGCTCTCGCTCGTCGAAAGCCCGGATTTGTGCTCACGACGCTGGATCTGGGAACAATACGATCACATGGTCATGGGCGATACGGTGGGCCGCCCGGGGGGCGATGCCGCGCTGGTGCGCGTCCATGGAACCAACAAGGCGCTCGCCATCAGCACCGACTGCACGCCTCGCTATGTGGAGGCCAATCCGGTCGAAGGCGGCAAGCAGGCTGTGGCCGAAGCCTGGCGCAATGTCACATCGGTGGGGGCCACGCCTCTCGCCGTCACCAACAACCTGAACTTCGGCAATCCCGAGCGTCCCGAGATCATGGGGCAGCTGGTTGGCGCGGTGCAGGGTATGGGCGAAGCCTGCCTGGCGCTCGACAGTCCCGTCGTGTCCGGCAATGTCTCGCTCTACAACGAGACAAACGGGGTCGCGATCCTGCCAACACCGGTGATCGGCTGTGTCGGTCTGCTCGATGATGTGACCCGGCGCATGGGCAGCGCATTCAACGCAGATGGAGATGTCATCTTCGTGGTTGGTGAGACCACTGGCTGGCTCGGCTGCTCGATCTATCAGCGCGATCTGGCGGGCGGCAGCGCCGGTGCGCCCCCACCGGTGAACCTGGAAACCGAGCGCCAGAACGGCGACTTCGTGCGGACCAGCATTGCAGCTGGTCAAATCAGCGCCTGTCATGATGTCAGCGATGGTGGCCTCGCCGTCGCGCTGGCAGAAATGGCCATGGCGGGTGATCTGGGTGCCGAAATCGACCACAAACCAGAGATTCCGGTCCATGCCTGGGCCTTTGGCGAGGATCAGGCGCGCTACGTGGTCACAACCGGTGACGCTGCGGCATTTGAAGCCGCCGCGCGTGCCGCAAACGTGCCGGTGACCCGTCTCGGACAGGTTGGCGGGGCCGCGTTGACACTCCCGGGGGCGGAGCCTATATCCGTCGAGAGCCTGCGTGAGGCACACACACGCTGGCTGCCGGAGTACATGGCGTCGCGCTAGAAAACGACGCAGAACCCCCGGGGAGGAAACGACATGCCGATGGCCGCCAACGAGATTGAACGTCTGATCAAGGACGCCATGCCTGATGCCGAAGTGCGGATCGATGATCTGCGCGGTGATGGCGACCACTATCTCGCGCATGTCGTGTCATCGGCCTTTGCCGGAAAATCCCGGGTCCAGCAACACCAGATGGTTTACGAAGCCCTTCAGGGCCGGATGGGGGGCGAGCTGCATGCACTCGCACTCCAGACATCCGCCCCCGATGCCGGCTGATTCCTGCAACTTGGAGTTCGACATGAGCGACACCCCCGTTAACGAACGCATCAAGACCGACATCGCGCAGAACGACGTGATGCTCTTCATGAAGGGCACGCCGGTATTCCCGCAATGTGGCTTTTCGGCCGCCGTGGTCCAGATTCTGAACCATGTTGGCGTTAAATTCGGCAGCGCCGATGTTCTCGTCGACCCGGAAATTCGCGACGGCATCAAGACCTTCTCGAACTGGCCGACCGTCCCGCAGCTTTACGTGAAAGGCGAATTCGTCGGCGGATGTGACATCGTCCGGGAAATGTTTGAAGCCGGAGAGCTGGAGCAGATGTTCGACGAAAAAGGTGTCGCGCGCGAAGCGGCCTGAACAGCCAGCATCCTGTGTTTTTACCGGGCCGCGTTGATCGCGGCCCGTTTTCGTTCGGCATACTCCTCTCGTATTTATCGTCATTGCGGGGTGCCGCAGGCACCGCGGCAATCCGGCTGCGATGCACAGCGTGGCGTCTCTGTATTGCTTCGCTTTGCTCGCAATGAGGGCGCGTGCTAGTTCAGAGATTGTTGCCCGGAGCGAAAAACTGACCCAACAACCACCCGCACCTATGCCGTTGCCGCGCCGCAAATTCAGCGGTGAGGAATCCTCAGGCCTGATCTACGGGACCTGCGCCTTTCTGATCTGGGGCTTCACACCGTTCTATTTCAACGCGCTCGATGATCTGCGTGTCGAGGAAATCGTGGCCCACCGGATCGTGTGGTGTGCGGTGTTTCTGGTTCTGGTGCTCACCATCGGAGGGCAATGGCCCGGCGTCCTGGCCGCACTTCGCAACCGCAAGGTTCTGTCGATCCTCTTCGTCACCGCACTGCTCAACAGCCTGAACTGGGGCGTGTTCATCTATTCCGTTGTGTCAGACCAGTTGCTGGCCTCCAGCCTTGGCTATTTTCTCAATCCGCTCGTCGTCGTGGTGCTGGGCTTCATCTTCCTGCGGGAACGTCTGTCGCGGATGCAGCAGCTTGCCGTCGTAATTGCCGCGACTGGCGTGACCACCCAGATCGTGGCCTTCGGGGAACTGCCCTGGATCGCGCTGACCATCGCGATCGCCTTCGGGCTTTACGGCCTGCTGCGCAAAACCGTGGATGCCGGTCCGGCTGTGGGCCTTTTCGTGGAATGCCTGCTGATCGGCCCCTTCGCGCTGGGCTGGCTGATCTGGCTGAATGTGCAGGGGCTTGGTGCCTTTGGGCAGTTCGGCCTTGGGTACGACGCGTTTATCGCGCTGGCAGGCATCCTCACAGGCGTGCCGCTGGTGCTGTTTGCAGCGGGTGCCCGCCGGATCAAACTCGCAACCATCGGGCTGCTCCAGTACATCGCCCCCTCGGCCTATCTGGTCATGGCCCTGACCATCTGGAAAGAACCCTTCGAGACGGCAGACTTCATCACCTTTGGCTGTATCTGGGCGGCCTTGCTGCTCTACACCCGCGAAATCTGGCGGACACGGATCGTCTGACCGGATTCCGGCGCGGTTGCACGTTGAATCCGTCGCGGACCCGGCGCAGAATGGTTGAAATTCACGATCCCTGATGATGAGGACCCCACGATGTCACTGTTCTGGCTTGATCACGTCAATATCCGCACAACGCAACTCGACGAAATGTCGGCGTTCTATGAGAACGTACTGGGCCTCAAGCGCGGCAAACGCCCCAGCTTCGCCTTCGGCGGTGCCTGGCATTACTGCGGCAAGCAGGCCGTTGTCCATCTCGTGGAATCCGAGAAGAAGTTCAAGACCGAGGAAGCCCAGGTCGAACATTTCGCCTTCCGCTCCAACGGCACGGTCAAGGGCTTCCAGAAAAAGATGCGCGACACTGACACCCCCTACAACGTGGTCCCGCTGATCGAGATCAACATGATCCAGGTGAATGTGTTCGATCCCGACGGAAACAAGATCGAAATCCAGTTCGCCGCCAGCGAAGCCGATATGGAACCCTTCAACGGCTCACCGGCGGCAAAACGCCGGGCCAAGAAGGGCGCCTCCCTCAATGTCGCAGGGCCCATGCCGCTCAAGAAATCAAAGGCCAAGACGTCGAAGACCAACAAGAAGCTCGGCGTCCCGAACCCGATCAAACCGCCCACGAAACGCAATCCGCCCTATTGAGGACGGAGACCGGCTTTCAGCCATCGCCTGACGCCGCGATCAAACATTTGTGTTTTGATCCGTCGTCGGGAAAACGCTCATATGGGCGCCACAGTTCTTCGTGTGTTTTTTTGAGGTTGCCCCTATGCGCCGTTTTCTGAGTTCCCGATCCCTTGGACGCAAAGTTGCTGCTTTGGCATTCGCCGGCGCGATCGCCTTCGGTGTCGGTGGTGCTTATGCGCAAGAGTCCTATGGCGCGAAAATCGGGGAACCGATCCCCCACCAGCTTGAGGTTCCCGACCAGACCAATCAGGTTCAGAGCTTCGTCACGCTGAAGAAAAATCGCGGCCTGATTATGCTGTTCTCCCGCTCCCTAGCGTGGTGACCCACCTGCATCAGCCAGGCGGTCGCCTGGAACGACAAGATTGATTTCGTACGAGAGAATGGCTTTGAAGTCGTCTCCGTGACGAATGACGATGTGAGCACGCTGGAGCGTTTCGCCAAGCGCCGAAAGGTCGATTTCCCGCTTCTGTCCGATCAGGGCTCGAAGGTGATCAGTGCCTTCAACCTGTTCAATGACCGGTTCCCCGAAGGCAGCCGTTACTACGGCACGTCGGTTCCGCAGGTCGTGGTGGTCAATCCCGACGGTGTGGTGACCCACACCTTCTCCGGCCATGGCTATACATCGGACGAAGAAATCAAAGGCATCGTCGAACAGTCCCTGCAGGGCCTCGCGGGCTAACGCGCTCTCCGTCGTTGCGAGGCCGCAGGCTGAAGCAATCCAGAGCGGATGCGTTCGACAACTGGATTGCTTCGTCGCGATGCGCCTCGAAATGACGATATGGTTCGGGTTCAGAATACCCCTATGAAAAAGGCCGCCCGGAGGCGGCCTTTTTGCAATTCGTTGGTCGGGTGGAACCCTCTAGAGCGAGTAAAACTCGATGACGAGGTTCGGTTCCATCTGGACCGGATAGGGAACGTCGGCCAGCTTGGGACCACGTGTGTAGCTGCCCTTGAGAGCGTTCAGATCCACATCGAGATATTCCGGCAGATCGCGCTCGGTCGAGGCAATCGCCTCGAGCACCAGCGGCAATTCGCGGGACTTTTCCTTGACCTCGATCACATCACCATCCTGCACCGAAAAGGACGGGATGTTGACCTTCTTGCCGTTCACACGGATATGTCCATGGTTCACAAACTGGCGAGCCGCAAAGATCGTCGGCACGAACTTCATGCGATAGACCACGGCATCGAGACGACGCTCGAGCAGCTCGATCAGGTTCTCACCCGTGTCACCGCGACGACGCACAGCTTCGTCGTAGTAGCGGCGGAACTGGCGCTCGCCAACATCACCATAATATTTGCGAAGCTTCTGCTTCGCCATCAGGTGGAGGCCATAATCGGAAGGTTTCTTGCGCCGACGGCCGTGCTCACCGGGGCCGTATTCGCGTCGATTGATGGGGCTCTTGGCGCGCCCCCAGAGATTTTCGCCCAGACGGCGATCAATCTTGTACTTTGCGGAATGCCGCTTTGACATATTTCAGGTCCAATTCTTGTCTTTGTTGTCCCGATTAGCACCACCCTGACAAGGCAATACGGGAGACGGTCTTTGCCGGTCCGCGTTCTCGGGAATTGCGCCGCACTATAGGGATCAGCGGCGTGATGTCAAATCCACTTTCTGATACCCCAAATGCTCTTTTATCACGTGTTTTCAGGTATATGGGGCCATGCAACACAGTACAACGCCAGCCGGCGCGCGCAGCGGCCATCTCAAGGGAATAGCGTTCACCGCTTTCGGGGTCCTGATCCTGACGCCCGACGGGCTTTTGACGTCTCTTGTGGCCGCCGATGTGCGGACCGCCCTGTTCTGGCGGGGTTTGTTCATGGGTCTGGCGCTGACCGCATTCGTGCTGGTGCGATACGGGCGTCGATCCGGCGCCGCGTTCCGCGCGCTTCTGAACCTGCCCCATCTCCTGATCGCAGTGTTCTTTGCCCTTTCGGGGATCGGGTTCGTGGTGGCGATCGTCACCACAAGCGTTGCCAACACCTTGTTCCTGGTGGCATGTGCGCCTCTCTTCTCGGTCATTCTGGCGCGGGTTTTTCTCGGTCAGCGCACCCGGCTGCGTACCGTGATTGTCATTCTGGTCGCCATGGCGGGTATGGGCGTCATCTTCGCCGATGGGCTTGGCCAGGGTGACCTCTGGGGAAATCTGGCAGCCATTGGAACCGCACTGACCTGGGCCGGGATGGTCGTTGTCCTGGAACATTCACGGATCAAGGACCCCGCGCCCGCCCTCGCGCTCGGCGGCTACATGATAGCTGTCGTTTCCTTCCTGGTGGCCCCGGCGATTGCCATGGTGACACTGGATTTCGTCTGGATCGCGATCCTGGGGTTCTTCATTCTCCCGGTCTCGTTCTTCCTGATCGGCCTGGGTCCGCAATATATCTCGGCACCCGAAGTCAGCCTGATCATGTTGCTCGAAGCCGTGCTGGGCCCTGTCTGGGCCTGGCTGTTCATCGCACAGGCACCGTCAGAGATGACGATGCTCGGCGGCGCCATCATCCTGGCAACCCTCGCGGTCCATTTCGCCGTCGGGCTTTATCTGGACAGGAACGCCCGACGCTAACCCGGTCTAGTCGACCTCGCCGCGTGCGCGTTTGGCGTTCTGTGTGTCCTGCCAACTGCGTGTGAGCGCGCTGATCATGCCGTGGAAGGTCCGCACTTCCTGTTCGGTCATGCGCCCGCGCTGGAGCATCGCACGAAGATTGCGCACCACGGTCTTCTTCAGGTTCGGTGCCCGGAAGAAGCCGCCCGCATCGAGCTCCCGCTCCAGCCGCTCAAACAGCTCCATGACCAGGTGCTTTTCGGCAATGCTGGTTCCCGACATTTCGATCGATTCGGGCGGCGTATCATCCCCCGCGGTGAACCATTCGTAAGCGACCACCAGCACGGCCTGCGCCAGATTGAGCGAGGAATAGGCGGGGTTGAGAGGCACCGAGATGATCGTATCCGCCAGCACGATGTGATCATTGGTCAGCCCCGAACGTTCCGGGCCGAACAAAAGGCCGACTTCGTCTCCACGTTCCTGGGCGGCGCGCATTTCCGCACCCGCCTGCCGGGGCGTGATCACACGCATCGTGATCTCGCGAGGGCGTGCCGTTGTCGCATAGAGGGTCGTGATGCCCGAGACAGCTTCTTCCGTGGTCGCGAAGAGCTGGGCGTTGTCGAGAACCTCGGTCGCCCCCGAGGCCATGGTGACAGCCTTCTGGTTCGGCCAGCCCTGTTTCGGACTGACCAGCGACATCCGGTTCAGGCCGCAATTCAGCATCGCGCGCGCAACAGCACCGATATTCTCACCCAGCTGCGGCTCGACCAGCACCACGCGCGGGCCGCCTGTCATGGATTCCCGGGTTCTGTCGGTACCTGCCATCAGTCCTGCTTCCTTGTTCCCGCAAAAAACACTGTTGAGATCGCCGCCCCGACGAATGCCAAGCCCAGCGCGATCTGTGCCAGACCGGTTACCGCAAAAGCACCCGTCATGTCGATCCGGTCCGCGATGGGCTGACTGTAAAGCGGTGAGGCAAACAGCCCGAGGAACTGGAAAAACGTCAGGCCACCCACAAACCGCCCCCTGTGTTCGAGCGGGGCAATCGCCAGCAACCAGGCAAAAAGGGTCGGCATGAGAGGGCCGAAACCGATCCCTGCAAAGACCATCCCGAGCATGGCCTGAGGCAGGCCATCGGCGGTCGCGGCCAGCAACAAGCCCGCACCGAGAAACAGATAGGACCCGGCAAGAATGATGTTGTTGTCGAACCGGTCGCGCAGGCGGCGGAAGAAGATGGAGGTCACCGCGGCGACCGCGTTGAACACGGCAATCGCAATACCTGCCATGAATGCAGCCGGAATGCCGATCTCGGGCAGCAGAAACGGCGTTTGCGAAGGAATGATGAAGGTTGAAACCATGCTCAACCAGATGAGGAAATAGACCACACCGGCCCGCAGAACCGCGATGCGGTATCCCGATGCTGGCTGATCCGGGTCCCGCGTGGCGGCAGACGCCCGCGCAGGCTCCCGGATTCCGAAGGCCACAAGCGGAATGACCAGCAATGCCAGCCCATAAAGATAGAACGGAAGCCGCCAGTCGGTATCGGCGAGATACCCGGCCACGGTGGTGCCGCTTGCCACGGTGAACACCATCACCGACACCTGTATCCCCGTCATGCGGTTGCGCGCATCACCTTGATAATAATCGCCAATCAGCGTCGTCGCAGATGTCAGGATCATGCCGGCAGCGACCCCCAGGATCGCCCGACTCACCAGAATTTCGGTCAGGCTTTCCAGCCATATCCCGGCGGTACCGCTGATCAGATAAAGCACCAATGCACTCAGCAGAACCGGTTTTCGACCGATCCGATCCACAAGAATGCCCGACACCGGTGCCGACAAGGCAATGAACAACGCCGTGATCGTCAGCACCATCCGCGTGAGCAGGGCGGCATCAGGCACATCGGCATAAGTCCGTTCAATCGCGGGAAGTGACGGCGCCACGGCGGCCAGCGCAAACAGTGTCAGGCCGCTGGCTGCCAGAATGGCAACGCCACGCAAGGCTGCGCCATCACCCGTGGTGGTCATCGCTGTATCTGATGGAGTCAATTTCGGTCCGCCCTTCGCCGGGCAAATGACCTCCTGACGTTGCTGCCGTCAAGCCACCCGCGCAATCTTACTGATGCAGGGTGCCATCGGGGTGAAACGCATTGAAGGCAAACGCAAAGGTCATGTCGTGGGCGGCATCCTGCAAGCCCTCAACTGTGCGGCGCTGGACGGTGACATAGCCGATATCCCGACTCTCCTTGATGTAGGCGAGGTCAAGAACAGAGAGCAGCCCTGACTCCCAGGTAATGACCAGATCACCGGTCTCGATCTTCTGTTCCTTGCGCAGGAGATCGAGGGACCAGGCCTGATCCCCCACCGCGACCACATAGGCCAGAGGCGCAATGCCCTCCACTGCCGGCACACCGGGCATGAAGGGTGCATCCGCCGTGTCATATCCCGCATAGGGGTTCACCCCGTAATTGCGGGCAAAAAGCGGCGGGCGTTCGAGGATATCGGCGTCAGGAACGCGTTCGGCAAACGCCCCGAACGGCTCCACCCGGCTGGGGATGATTGTCAGATACTCCCCGGAATAAGCGCCGACAATTCCCTGTCCGGTGAACTGCTGCCACCAGCTTTCGGTCTGGCGATCATACATCACAAGGTCGGAGAAGCGCAGGTTTCCCGTCGTTCCGAAGTCCAGAACCGCATCCCCCACGCGCCGGTCGAACACGATCGAGGTGTTGCATAGCGGACAGAAGGTGACGGCAATGGGCACATCGCCCAGCGTGTCATTGACGATCTCGTGCCAAATCAGAACCGTCTTTGGATAGGCCCGGGTTTCGCCGTTCACGGTTACGGTGATGACCGGTTCGCGCGGGTCGTGCACCTGTCGGGCCTTGTCGAGGCCACCGATGGTGGGCTCGTCGATCGCCGGAATGACATCGCGGCCGATCCCGCCCGATATGATCTCCGACAGGTCGACGCTGTGCCGGGAGAAATCGGTCTGCGGCCAGTGCTTTTCCCATGTGTCGATGTCGGCGCTCGCAGATACAAAGCTCAACATCAGCGCAAAAGCACCCAGAACCAAGACACGCAAACGAAACCGAGACATCAAAACACTCCCTGAAGACATCCCAAACTACCTCAGGCGGGGACCGGTGCGCATGACATGCGCTTCAATTCGGTGTGATCGGCAAACGGGCAGGTTTGAAACCTGCCCCTACATGAAGACGATGCGGCAACGGTAGGGGCGGGTTTCAAACCCGCCCGTTTTCGCGCCGCGCCCCACCTATCCCCGCGCGCGCAACAGCTTGTAGACGATGGCATCATCGAGCGCGTTATAGGCGGCATCGATGATATTGGGGGAAATCCCGACGGTGCCCCAGCGGTGACCTGTCTCGTCAGTGGATTCGATCATCACCCGTGTCACTGCAGCTGTGGCCTGCTGCGGTGTCAGGATGCGGACCTTGAAATCGACCAGCCGCATGGTTTCCAGCTCGGGATATTTCGGCAGCAGCGCCTTGCGCATGGCGTCATCGAGGGCGTTGACCGGACCATTGCCCTCGGCCACCTGCATGGTTGCCTCTCCGTCGATCTCCATCTTCACCACTGCCTGACTGATCGTGGTGATGTCGCCGCGCGCGTTGAAGCGGCGTTCGACCTCGGACCGGAAGCTCTCCATCACATAGAAGTGCGGCAGATTCCCGAGCGCGCGACGGGCGAGCAACTCGAAACTCGCTTCCGCCCCGTCATAGGTATATCCGTCGAACTCGCGGGCCTTCACATCCTCGACGAGGCGCGAAATGCGCGGATCCTTGGCGTCCACATCAATACCTGCCTCGGTCAGCCGGGACAGGATATTTGAACGGCCGGCCTGATCGGACACGACGATGTGCCGATGGTTGCCGACGATCTCGGGATCGACATGTTCATAGGTCGCAGGGTCTTTCTGGACCGCCGACACATGTAATCCGCCCTTATGGGTGAACGCCCCCTCACCCACATAAGCGGCATGACGGTCGGGCGCGCGGTTGAGCAACTCGTCGAGCAAGCGGGACACACGGGTCAGCTTGCGCATCCCCGCTTCGTCGATGCCTGTCTCGTAAGCGCCGTCATATTTCAGCATCAGGTTCGGGATCAGCGTGACAAGGTTGGCATTGCCGCACCGCTCGCCCAGTCCGTTCAGCGTGCCCTGCACGTGGCGCACACCTGCCTCGACCGCCGCCAGCGAATTGGCGACCGCATTGCCAGTGTCGTCATGGGTGTGGATGCCGAGGCGATCCCCGGGGATATGTTCGAGCACTTGGGTGACGATCCGGCGCACCTCATGGGGCAGCATGCCGCCATTGGTGTCACACAGGACCACCCAGCGCGCGCCGTTCTCATAGGCTGCCTTGACGCAAGCCAGCGCATAATCGGGATTGGCCTTGTAGCCATCGAAGAAATGCTCGGCGTCAAACAGCACTTCGTCCTTACGGGTCGCGGCATAGGCGACGCTCTCGCCGATCATGACGATGTTGTCTTCACGGGGGATGCCCAAAGCCAGATCGACATGGAAATCCCATGTCTTGCCAACCATGCAGACCGAATCCGCAGCCGTGGAAAGAATACCGTTGATCCCCGGGTCGTTGGCGGCGCTGTGATCGGGGCGCCGGGTCATGCCAAAAGCTGTAAACCGGGCGTTCTTCAGGCCCGGCGAAGTTCCAAAGAAGGCATCATCGACCGGATTCGCACCGGGCCAGCCGCCCTCCACGTAATCCACGCCCAGATCATCCAGCGCCCGGGCAATGGTCCGCTTGTCATCGACGGAAAAGTCCACACCCCGGGTCTGGGCCCCGTCGCGCAGGGTCGTATCGAACAGATAGATGCGTTCGGGCATATCAGTATGCCCCAGATGCCGGAGCTGAGGCGTTATGCCGAAGCTGTCGCAGCGCGCCAAATTCGTCATGGCCGGACTTGTCCCGGCCATCCACGTGGTCGATCTGGCGTGACACCCCGACGTGGATGCCCGCAACACGTGCGGGCATGACGGGAGGGTTTAACCGGGGGTGCAGGAAATGCGTCTGCATGTCTAGTTCTCCCGTCGCCAGGTGGTGCCACCCGCGCCGTCTTCGAGAACGATCCCCTGCGCATCGAGCTGGTCGCGGATTTCATCTGCCCGCGCAAAATCCTTGTCCGCACGCGCCGCGTTGCGTTCTTCGATCAGGGCGTCGATGGCTTCATCCCCGTCACCCTGGAACCAGAGTTGCGGATCATGCTGCAACAATCCGAGCAGGCTGCCCGCAGCTTTCAGGGCACCGATGGCCACGGCCAGCGCCGCCGCGTCACCGTCTTTGTCCGCTGCGAACACGGCATCGGCTGCCGCGTGAACACCGGTCAGCGCCAGCGGTGTGTTGAGGTCGTCACTAAGGCCATCGAGAACCCCCTTGGGAATCACACCAACATTGCCCCCGCCCGCTTCGCCCAGCGCCAATGCGCGATAGAAGCGGTTGAGTTCCTGCCGGGCCTCTCGGACGCCGTCCTTAGTGAAATCGAGCGGCTGCCGGTAGTGGGTTTTCAGCAGCGCCAGACGCAACGCCTCGCCCGGGAATTCCTTGAGAAGATCGGTGACCGTGTAGAAGTTGCCCAGCGACTTGGACATCTTCTCGCCTTCGCTCATCAGGTAGCCATTGTGCACCCAGTAACGTGCGAAGGATTCATCGGGATAGGCGCAGCGCGACTGGGCGATTTCGTTTTCATGATGCGGGAACACCAGATCGACCCCGCCGCCATGGATATCGAAGGACGTGCCGAGATGCTCCTTGCTCATGGCCGAGCACTCCAGGTGCCAGCCCGGACGGCCACGCCCCCAGGGACTGTCCCAGCCCGGCTGCGTGTCCGTGGATGGCTTCCAGAGCACAAAATCAGACCGGTCCTGCTTGTAGGGTGCGACGTCGACCCGCGCCCCGGCAATCATCTCATCGCGGTTGCGGCCCGAGAGCTTGCCGTAATCGGGCATCGAGGGAACATTGAACAGCACATGACCTTCGGCCACATAGGCATGGCCCTTGGCGATCAGGTCTTCGATCAGCGCGATCATCTGGGGAATATGGTCGGTGGCGCGTGGTTCGATATCCGGGGGCAGACAACCGATCTCTGCGGCAGCCACATGGAAATTCGCCGCAGTGCGCGCCGTCAGAACGTCGATGCTCTCGCCATTCTCCAACGCCCGATCAATGATCTTGTCGTCCACATCGGTGATGTTGCGCGCATAGGTCACCGCCCCCTTGCCATAGCGGTGCCGCAGCAGGCGCGCGAGCACGTCAAAGATCACCAGCGGACGGGCATTGCCGATATGGATATCGTCATAAACCGTGGGGCCACACACATACATGCGCACAGCGGCCGGATCGATCGGCTCAAAGGCTTCCTTGGTGCGCGTATAGGTATTGTGAAGATGCAGATTCATCGGGGTTCCCGTGGATTGGAGTGCGGATCACGCAAGGCCAAGCCATGCGCGGACAGGGGCTGTCAGCCCGTAATTCGCGAACAAGCGATACAACATCGATGGGAACGATGATTGGACATGGCCGCGTGTATAGCCCCGATGGAAAAACAAGGCAATTCGGGGGTTTCACTTGCACGTCAAGAGCTTCGACAGGAAAACTGGCAGATCCCCACCACCGAAAGTGTGGCTATGTCCGTTTTTTACTGTATTTTTACATAGTCATTTATATTTTTATTTTTTCTAGAAAATTAATATCGATAATTATTTGCACCCTAACCGCTTTTTTATAAATATTTAAAATATTTGATTATTGATTATTTTGTTTTTGTATCCATATTTATATGAGCAGCCATACCGCTGTGATACTCGAAAGGCTCATCACATGTCCTTCAAGAATTTCTCGACAGCCCAGAATTCTCCTGCAGCCCCCAATACTGCCGACAAGCCGAAAAATGCCCCGGACCAGGCCACTCCGGCCACCCAGCCCGAGACACCGGCCGCAGTCGCAGAACCGGCACCCAAGTCCTGACGTTTGTTCGACCGGGAGGGGCGCCCCTCCCGGTACGCCGCATCGGCGAATCACTCAAGAAAACATACTGCAGGGCTTCAAAATCCACTGAGATCGACATGTTTCGGGAATCACATCCATGAACGACAGACCGGTTGATCTTGATGAACACCGCGGCATGGCCGGAAAGAAGGCAACCCGGGACCGTCGCGAACAACTCACACGGTTTCAGGACGATCAGGCTGCAGTTCTGGTACGTCAGAACGAGATGGAAAACTTTCTGCTGGCACAGTCAGCCGAAACATGGCCGGAAGCCGCTGCCAAGGCCCGGTATCTCATCCAGCTCTTTGCCGACACGCCGGAGGCGCAGGCCCCGCGACGAAAGTTGATCATCACCACAACACTCGAAGATCTGGAGCGCCTGTGCGCGCATTCGAAGGACAAAACATGACCGATACAGTCTCACCCGCTTCATCAGGGGACGAGGACCATCTGGAGGCCACGCCGGCACCCAGCATCTCCATGGAGCGCGAATGCCTCAGATGCCAGTCCAAGTTTTCCAGTGAGTGGGCCGGCGAACGCGTCTGCGGCCGTTGCAAATCCTCAAGTGCCTGGAAACAAGGAACACCAGTTAGTGTCCACGGGAGCGGTGGTGGCCGCCGCTGACACATACGTTCGCTATCGTCAGGCCTTGCCCCGGAATGCATTGGTGATCGGGTAGCGGCGGTCACGGCCAAAGGATCGGCTGGTCAGTTTGACGCCCGGCGGAGCCTGACGGCGCTTGTATTCGGACAGTTCGAGCAAACGCCAGATGCGCTGTACCGTGGCCGGGTCGAACCCCTTCGCCTCCAGTTCATCACCGCCAAGATCTTCCTCGATCAACCCGTGCAGGATCGCGTCGAGAACCTCATAGGGCGGCAGTGAATCCTCGTCCTTCTGATCCGGGCGCAGCTCGGCCGAAGGCGGCTTGGTGATCATCCGGACCGGGATCACGTCACCCGCCGGGCCATGCACACCGTCCGGATGGTGTCCGTTGCGCCAGTGGCACAAGGCGAAGACATCAGTCTTGTAGACATCCTTGATGACCGAATAACCGCCGGCCATGTCGCCATAGATCGTGGCGTAACCCACGGACATTTCCGACTTGTTGCCCGTCGTCACCAGCATCGCGCCGGTCTTGTTGCTGATCGCCATCAGCAGCAAGCCGCGCGAACGGCTCTGGATGTTTTCCGCCGTGATGCCTTCTGCAGGTTCACTGAAGGCTTCGGTCAGCATCTCGTCAAACGCCGACATGGCCGGACCGATGCCCACCGTGTCGTAACGCGCGCCAACCTTCTCGATCAGCTCGCGGGCATCTTCCAGACTGTCATCACTGGTGTAAGGAGAGGGCAGCATCACACAATGGACGCGGTCCGCCCCCAGCGCATCGACAGCCACCACGGCGGTGATCCCGGAATCGATACCGCCGGACAGCCCGAGCACCACGCCGGGAAAGCCGTTCTTGTTCACATAGTCGCGCAAGCCCAGCACCATCGCCTGATAGATGCGTTCCTTGCCCTCGATCCACTCATTCACCTCGCCCTTCACGCAGGACCAGCCATCGGCGTCGCGCGCCCAGTCTGTCGTCATCAAATCTTCGGTGAACTGCTTTGCGGCCGCTGCCATGCGGCGATCCCCATTCAGCACGAAGGAACCGCCATCAAAGACAAGCTCATCCTGCCCGCCCACCTGGTTCACATAGACCAGCGGCAGTTCGGTTTCGGTCACCCGTGCGACCGCGTGGTTCATGCGAACATCAACCTTGTCGCGTTCATAGGGGCTACCATTGATGACCACGAGGATCTCAGCCCCGGATTCCATCAGGGTTTCGCAGACATCCGGCGTCCACATATCCTCGCAGACGGCCAGCCCGAGGCGCACGCCACGAAAGTTCACCGGGCCGGGCAGATCGCCCGCCTGAAACACGCGTTTTTCGTCAAACACGCCGTAATTGGGCAAATCCCACTTGAAGCGGAGCGTCTGCACCTTGCCGTCATCCAGCACGGCAGCAGCATTGAAGCGCCGGCCATGTTCATCAAGCCAGGGGGTTCCGACGATCAGGCCGGGGCCACCATCGGCCGTGTCCGTCGCCAGGTCTTCCACGGCAACCATGGCCGCGCGCACAAAGGCGTTCTTGAGGATCAGGTCTTCGGGCGGATAGCCGGTGATGCAGAGTTCGGTTCCCACCACCAGATCGGCGCCCGCTTCGGCAGCCTTGGCGCGGGCGGCGCGAATCTTGACGACATTGCCCTCCATATCCCCGACCACGGGGTTCAACTGGGCAAGCGATATCTTCAGGGAATCGGTCATGAAACAGGACTGTGCGGATGAAGGAACGGCGGACGGTAGGCAGCGGCGCGCGGGGTGTCAACGATGGGACGTTCCAATACAGACTACACCGTCATGCCCGGACATGTTGCGGGCATCCACGTCGATCCGATCCAAAACGCCAAGTGCAGGACACACTGACATGGACGGCCCGAACAAGTCCGGCCATGACAAGGAGGACGCCTATTTCCGAAGCAGAAATTCGCGGCCGACCTTGACGCGCTTGGTGCCGCCATATTCGACGATGTCCGCGGTCGCGTAGGTCTGCTGCCAGTCGCCGGGCAGAAACGAACCGGTGCCGATGGCGTCAATCGGCACATCGGCAGCAGCCATCACCTTGCATTTCTCGGGGCCGAAGCCCGAGGAGGCGACAATCTTCGCCTTTTCAAATCCGCCCTCATCCAGCCGTTCGCGCAAATGCCACAGCGCGGCAGCCGAGACACCGCCGCCGATCAGATGTCGCAATTCAGCCTCTGTGCGGTAACCGCGGATCGCGTCGGGCGCGTGGCGCTCGAGCACCGCATAGCTCTGGGTGGGGTCGAGGTTCTCGATATAGCGACCGCCGGGCGTATCGAGCCGCAGGGACATCTGGCCATTGCGCACCATCTGCGGGAAGCGGCGGCAGACTTCGAGGGAATCGCTGACTTCCCGCCCGAAATAATCGACCAGAACCGTCAAGGCCTCACCCGGATGGGTTTCGTGGAACATTTCCGCTGCACGCACCGTGGATCCGGCATAGCCGATCAGGGCGTGGGGCATGGTGCCCAGCCCGCGGGACTGGCCAAAATAATGCGCCGTCGCATCGGTGGCATTGCCGACAAAGCCGACCGCGCCGACCTTGCGCGCCGCACGAGCCGAACCGACCGAGGCGGCATAGGCCATGAGTTCGGCCATATCCGGGCCGGTGCAGTGGCGCGCATCGAAGGCCATGAAGGCCACATTGGGAAGGTCGACGCACATCGCCGCGGCGTTATAGGCCGCGACACAGGCCGCCCCGAGTTTCTGCAGGAAAAGCGTTTCCAGATCGACCAGTTCGTGAAACGAGCCGGTGATGTACATCAGCGGCTCACCGGCACCGACCCAGCGGCCTTCATCAAACCGCAGATCAATCTCGAACTCCGTGCCCCGGGCCTCGGCCACGCGGTTCAGCCAGTCGAGGGCAAGCCGGGCTGCCGAAATCACCGGACGGCGCATGAAGACGGCGTAGGTGACCTGAGTATCGCCGAACTTCCCGACGATATCGCGGGTCTTGTTGAAATAGGTGTCCGTATAGGCCGAGATCTCGTCCACATGGGGGCGCAGTTCCACACGCACCCGCTCACCACCATTTGCGGTGCCGTTCATGGCCTTCACGTCCCGAGAATCCGTTGTGCTCATCTTGCCCCCCGATCACTGGTGATCGCAGTCTGGCCCGTATGATGCTGCCGGGAAAGCCCAATCAGCAACGGACAATCACCCGGCGGACGCAGCCAGCAGGTCCGGTGAGGCATCATCACGCTGACGCTTCAGGCGTTCGGCGATCTGGAAGGCCAGTTCGATGGACTGGCTGGCGTTCAGGCGCGGGTCACAATGGGTGTGATAGCGGTCCGCCAGTGCTTCCTCGGTTATCTCCTGGGCACCACCGATGCACTCGGTGACATCCTGACCGGTCATTTCGAAATGCACGCCGCCGGCATGGGTCCCTTCGGCACGGTGCACAGCGAAGAAGGTGTCGACCTCCGAGAGGATCGAATCAAACCCGCGGGTCTTGTAACCCGTCGACGCCTTGATCGTGTTGCCATGCATGGGATCACAGGACCAGACGACCTTGCGTCCCGCTGCACTCACGGCGCGCACGAGCGGCGGCAAACCGTCAGCGGCCTTGTCGGCGCCCATCCGGCAGATCAGCGTGATCCGGCCCGCCTCATTGGCCGGGTTCAGAATATCGAGCAGGCGCAGCAGGTCATCGGTGTCGAGCGAGGGCCCGCACTTGATGCCGATCGGGTTTTCAACACCGCTGAGGAACTCGACATGGGCCCCGTCGGGCTGCCGGGTCCGGTCACCGATCCAGAGCATATGGGCCGACGTGTCGTACCACTTGCCGGTCAGGCTGTCCTGACGGGTCAGGGCCTGCTCATAGACCAGCAGCAAGGCTTCGTGACTGGTGTAGAAGTCGGTCTCCCGCATCTGGGGCACGTTGTCACTGGTCAGGCCGCAGGCGGCCATGAAACCCAGGGTTTCCTCGATCCGGCTGGCCAACTCCTCGAACTTCGTGCCCTGGGGACTCGCCTTCACGAAGTCGAGGTTCCAGCGATGCACCTGATTCAGATCGGCAAAACCGCCCTGTGCGAAGGCCCGCAGCAGGTTCAGGGTTGAAGCCGCCTGATGATAGGCGTGCATCATGCGCTCGGGGTTCGGCTCACGCGCGGCGGGCTCAAAGGCCATGTCGTTGATGATGTCACCGCGATAACTCGGCAACGACACACCATCGATCTCTTCCATCGGCGTCGAACGCGGCTTGGCGAACTGCCCAGCCATGCGGCCAACCTTGACCACCGGACAGGCTGCGCCATAGGTCAGCACAATCGCCATCTGCAGCAGCACCTTGAAGGTGTCGCGGATGTTGTCGGCGTGGAATTCGGCAAAGCTTTCGGCGCAATCACCGCCCTGCAGCAAAAATGCCTTACCCTCGGCCACACGCCCGAGCTGCGCACGCAAGGCCCGCGCCTCGCCTGCAAACACCAGCGGCGGCTGTTTCCTGAGGGTTTTTTCCACTTCGGCAAGCGCGGCTGCATCGCCGTATTCAGGCACCTGCAGGATATCGCGGTTGCGCCAGCTATCGGGCTGCCAGTTCTTCGACATTGCTTCCTTCGGACCGCGACAAACGCCGTCAAATCCGTCCATGTGTTCGGTTTACCAGGTATCGCGCAGGCGACGGGCCATGCCTATAAGCACCCATTCCCGCGATTGCCAGCGAAAATCGCACAAATTCAAGGTGCTAGCAAATCGCGCAAATGGGACTTTCCAAATCATCATCCACCATCCTCATCCTGAGGAGGCGCGAAGCGCCGTCTCGAAGGATGCTGCGGAAAGTGACGCCACTGCGAACTCACGCATCCTTCGAGACGGGCCTGCGGCCCTCCTCAGGATGAGGTTTGTGGTGAAGCTCTATTCCGCAGCCTTGGCGGTCTCCTCCGGCACGGGCTCGCGCATAGTGACAAACTCTTCCGCCGAGGTGGGGTGAATGCCGATGGTGGAATCGAACACCGCCTTGGTCGCACCAGCCTTCATGGCAACGGCAAAACCCTGGATCATTTCACCGGCATCGGCCCCGACCATATGGATGCCAACAACCTCGTCACTTTTCTTATCGACAATCATCTTCATGAAGGTCTGCTCATTGCTGCCGGTCAACGTGTTCTTGAGGGTACGGAAGGTGCTTTTGAAAATCAGGACATCACCGTGCTTCTCGCGTGCCTCATCCTCCATCAGACCAACTGTTCCAATGGGGGGCTGACTGAACACGGCGGTCGGGATGTACTCGTAATCCACCGTGCTGGGCGTGTTCCGATACAGCGTCTTCGACACCGCCATGCCCTCCGCCAGCGCCACGGGGGTCAATTGATAACGATCAATGATATCGCCAATCGCGTAGATCGAGGGCACGGAAGTCTGGAAATAATCGTCAACAGCAACCGCGCCGTTGAACTTGAGCTCGACCCCGACCTCTTCGAGGCCAAGCCCGTCAACCTTGGGGCGGCGTCCGATGGCCGACATCACGGCGTCTGCTTCCTGCGAGGTGCCATCGGAGAAATGCACCGTCAGGCCCGTGTCGGTCTTCTCGACCTTCTCGAAGGACGCGTTGAGCTTCATCTTGATGCCCTTCTTTTCCATCTCGCCCTGAAGATGCACACGAATATCCTCGTCAAAGCCGCGCATGATCAGCGGACCGCGATAGGACAGGGTCGTGTCGACACCAAGACCGTTGAAAATTCCGGCGAACTCCACCGCGATATAGCCCCCACCCTCGATGATCACGCGCTTGGGCAATTCGTCGAGAAAGAAGGCTTCGTTGGAGGTGATGACATGCTCACCACCCTCGTAACGCAAATCGTTCGGCCAACTGCCTGCGGCCACGAGAATATGTTCAGCCGTATACTGCTTGCCGGCCACTTCAACCGTGTGCGGATCAACGACCGTGGCGCGGCCATTGATGATCGTGACCCCGGCGCCTTCGAGCAAACGCTCGTAGATGCCATTCAGGCGCTTGATCTCCTTGTCCTTGTTGTCGACCAGCGTGCGCCAGTTGAAGGAGTCCGGCTTGACGGTCCAGCCATAGGCTGCGGAATCGGCAAAATCCTCATGGAAGTGCGAGGCATAGACGAACAGCTTCTTGGGGATACAGCCGACATTGACGCAGGTGCCACCCATGGCGCTGTCTTCGGCCACGGCCACGCGCGCACCGGCATTGGCGGAAAAGCGCGCCGCCCGGACACCACCGGAGCCAGCACCAATGACAAACAGGTCGTAATCATATTCAGCCACGGGGCACCTCTTTCAACTATGATCGTTGCCGAACCTCGGGTTCGGGCATATCTGGTAGGCATGTACTTAGCGCGCGGCCCGGGAAAAGCAAACGTTCGGAACGGAACATGACCTTGCAGGACGCGTCACGATTCTCGGTATTTCTGGCCGGCGTTTTGCTGCTGGCAAGCACCGGTCCCAGCGCACAGGCCCAGACGGATTCCTCTCCGCTGTTGAGCGGGCCGGTTGAAAACATGAGCGCGCGCCGCAAGATCCAGCCCCTGCCCGACGCCCAGATCAATCCCGAAACCGCATCACCGGACGTAACCCCGGCTGAACGACCGATGCGCCCCTTCAGCGGCTGGGTCGGCCCCGGCGGCTGCAAGTTCGTCTATGACGGACAGATGTGGGGACGGGTCCAGGATGGCCGGATCAGCGGCATGGCCGCCGAAGGCCATAATTTCGACTGGGTTCTCGCCCCCGATGAAAGCTTCTCCGGCCAGCTGCGCCTCAAGGCGCATCCCGATACCGGCGCGATGATCATGCAGTTCATCGAGGGCCGCGTCGATGGCGACCGGGTGGTCATGGATATTCGGTTCGGGGTGCCCGGTGATGCCGAGACGAATTGTCAGGCAGAAGATGTGACCCTCGCGCTCGGCGGTACGGGCGACCCTGCCACGCGCTGAGTGCGCTTGCCGGTTCGGCGGAACCGTCGGCATTCTGCCCTCGAATATGGGGGACCGATCCTTTGATCGACATTATCATCATCTATCTCGCCGCGGGCGTGTTCTCGGGCTTCGTCTCCGGCTTGTTCGGTGTGGGCGGTGCATTCGCGCTGGCACCTGCGCTTGTGATCACCTTGACGCTGCAGGGGGTGGGCGACACCCATCTGATGCACCTCACCATCGCCACGTCACTTGCCACGCAACTGATCACCTCGATCCTGACCAGCGTGCTGCGCTATCGCTCCGGCGACCTTCGGATTCCGGTCCTGTTGCGTATCGCGCCTTTTGTGGGGCTGGGGGCGATCATCGGCGCGACCATCGGCGACATCCTGCCGGGTATTGTCCTGAAAATCGTTTTCATCTCCTTCATCGCGATCTCGATTGTGCGAAGTCTGGTGGTTCGCCGGGTTCGTGCGGCAGGTGCGGACAATGACATCACACAGCTTCGCGGGCCGGTCTTCTGGTTTCTGAGCGTCATCTCGGGCATATCGGGTGGCTTGCTCGGCCCGGGACCGGCGGTTGTTCTGGCACCCTTGCTCCGCAAGCGCGGCTTCTCGATGACCGTGGTCTCGGCCAGTTCGGCAGCGCTGGCCGGACTCGTCAGCATGCTCGCGGCGGGCGGCTATATCGTGGGCGGCTTTGATGAAGTGGGCCTGCCCGACCACACGCTCGGCTATCTCTACCTGCCCGGTTTCGTCTGCCTCGCGCTCGGTGCGCTGGCTGGCTCCCCCCTGGGTATCCGGGTTTCCCACAAGGTCTCGGAAACCCTGCAGGTCCGCCTGTTCGTGGCCTATCTGAGCGTCGTGCTGATCGTCATGGTTTCCCACAGCCTTTAAGGGTGATTGCCAACCGGAATACCACCGGCTAAGGGTCATGCAGGGGAAGACAATTGCTGTACGAAATCGTCCTGATCTATCTGCTGACCGGCGCGCTGGCCGGGTTCGTTTCCGGCCTGTTCGGGGTCGGTGGTGCCTTCACCATGGCGCCGGCACTGATCATCGGCCTGCCGATGCAAGGCGTGCCCGATGAACAGGTGATGCATCTCTCGGTCGGGACGGCCCTGGCGGTCATGGCGACCACATCGGCTTACGTGGCGATCCTGCGCTACCGGGCGGGCGACCTGCAGCTCTCCCTGACCTGGCGCTTTGTGCCCTACATCATCATTGGCGCTGTCGGCGGCTCGTTGTTTGGTGATTTCCTGCCCGGCGATGTGCTGAAGGCCATCTTCATGGGCTTCATCGTCCTGACCATCGCGCGCGGCATCTTCTACAAGGGTCATGAAATCCTTGCCGGCGGTGGCGATCTGGAGAACGTGCGGGGCTTTGGTCTGTGGTTTCACGGGGTGCTGACCGGCATCACCGGCTCCCTTCTCGGCCCGGGACCGGCCATCGTGATCGGGCCCTATCTGCGCAAGCGCCGCTATTCCATGCCGATGGTGGCCGCGACCGCATCCGCCCTGGCAGGGCTGCTCGGATTGTCTGCGGCGGCCGGATATGTCTATGGCGGGTTCAATGAAATCGGCCTGCCCGACTTCTCGCTGGGTTATCTTTACTGGCCGGCCTTCGCCGGTCTGGCGATCGGGGCACTGGCCGGGTCACCAGGCGGCGTGAAGGTTTCGCACCACATCCCCGACGTCCTGCTCCACCGCATGTTCATCGGCTATCTGGGGCTGATCCTGTTCGTCATGGTGGTCTGGGGCCGGTAAGCCCTTCGATCAATCAGGCACAGTCCGGATTACAAGATTTCGAATTTCGGACATGTCTTCCATCGCGAAGACAATCCCCTCGCGTCCTATTCCGGAATCCTTGACGCCCCCATAGGGCATGTTGTCGACGCGATAACTCGGTACGTCACCAAGCACGATGCCGCCCACTTCCATTTCGTCCCAGGCCTGCTGGACCTTGTAGAAATCGCGGGTGAAGATTCCGGCCTGCAGACCAAACTTCGAATCGTTGACCATGGCGATGGCTTCATCCCAGCTGGAGAATTTCGAGAGCACGGCGGCGGGCCCAAAGGCCTCCTCGACGCAGATGTCCTGATCGGCCGGAACATCCTCAAGCAAGGTCGCTTCGAGCATCGCACCATCACGTTCACCACCGCACAAGATCTTCCCGCCGGCTGCCGCGGCCGCCTCAATCCAGCGATGCAGGCGTTCGGCCTCTTTCTCGGAGATCATGGGGCCGATGAAGGTTTCGCGAATCTTGGGATCGCCCGAGATCAGCTTGGACGTTCGCGCGACAAGCTTGTCGCGAAAAACATCGTAGATATCTTCATGAATGAGGATGCGCTGCACGCCGATGCAGGATTGCCCTGACTGATAAAACGCCCCGAAAATAATCCGTTCCACCGCGTCATCGAGATTTCTGGTGTCACTGTCGACGACGACCGCAGCATTGCCGCCAAGTTCAAGAACGATCTTCTTCTTGCCGCACCGCGCCTTCAAATCCCAGCCAACAGCAGGAGACCCGGTAAATGACAACAGCTTCAATCGTTCGTCGACCGTAAACAGGTCAGCCCCATCGCGCGAACAGGGCAGAATCGAGAACGCCCCCTTGGGCAGATCCGTCTCCGCCAGCGCTTCGCCCATGATCAGCGCGCCAAGAGGTGTTCGGGAAGCCGGCTTCATCACGAAGGGGCAGCCAACAGCCAAGGCCGGCGCAATCTTGTGCGCCGCCAGATTGAGGGGAAAGTTGAACGGGGAGATAAACGAACACGGCCCGATCGGGACGCGCTTCCACATGCCCTGGTAACCTTTGGCGCGCGGCGAGATATCAAGCGCCTGCAGCTCACCATGCATACGAACGGATTCTTCTGCGGCGATCTTGAAGGTATCGATCAGCCGCGTGACTTCGCCTTCTGCATCGTTGATCGGCTTACCGGCCTCCACGCACAGCGCCATCGCCAACTCATCATAACGCTCGCGGAACCGCTCAACGCAGTGTTCCAGGATTGCCTTCTTCTCGTAAGACGGCATGCGTGCCATTGCTTCGGTGGCATCGACAGCGCCCGCGATACCTTTGTCGATCGCATCAGCATCGGCGAGCGCGCATACGGCGGCCACCTCTCCGGTGTACTTGTCGGTGACTTTCAAATCTTCATTGGCAAAGACGGGTTCGTTATTCAGATAATACGGATAGGTGTCCATAGCGACGCCAAGCTCCCTCAATCAGATCACAGGGGGGGCGCGGACTGATCTGCCGCGCCCCAATTTTTGTTCAGATAGCGGCGGAGCGCTTCTTGATGTCGACATTCAGAATTTGATCGTTCTCGGCATAGTCGACCGGACAATCGATCAGATGAACGCCGGGTTCGGTCAAGGCCGTCTCGATAATGCCGGGCAGTTCTTCAGCCGACCCAACACGGTGACCGATACCGCCATAGGCCTCGACATATTTCACGAAGTCCGGGTTGCCGTATTCAAGACCCCAGTCCTTCAGGCCCATATTGGCCTGCTTCCAGCGGATCATGCCGTAGGAGCTGTCGTTCAGGATCAGCACCGCGAGGTTCATTTTCTCACGTACCGCTGTTTCCAGTTCCTGGCTGTTCATCATGAAGCCGCCATCGCCGCAGATCGCCATGACCTTGCGATCCGGGTGGACCAAGCGCGCGGCCATGGCCGAGGGAAGACCCGCCCCCATGGTCGCCAACGCGTTGTCGAGAAGCACCGTGTTTGGCTGGTAGGCCGGATAGTTGCGCGCAAACCAGATTTTGTAGACGCCATTGTCGAGACAGATAATCCCGTCCTCGGGCATCGCCTCGCGGACTTTGCCGACCAGATGCTGCGGATAGATCGGGAAGCGCATGTCATCCACGCCTTCGGCAAGCTGTGCGTCGCCATGGATTTTCACGTCCATCATCCGCGAAAAGTCCCAATTGGCTTCTTCTTTCTTCTTCACACCATTTTTAAGCTGCCAGATCGAATTTCCGATGTCGCCGATGACCTCAATCTGCGGGAAGTAGACCGGGTCCACCTCGGCAGAATTGTAGGAGATATGGATAACTTCGGTACCGCCCTGCTCCATGAAAAACGGCGGTTTCTCGATCACGTCATGACCGACATTGATGATCAGGTCGGCCGCGTCGAGTGCACGGTGAACATAGTCGCCAGCCGAAAGTGCCGCACAGCCCATGAACAGCGGGTGTCGTTCATCGACCACGCCCTTGCCGAGCTGGGTTGTGATAAACGGAATGCCGGTCTTCTCGATAAACACCGAGAGCATTTTCGAGGTCATCTTCCGGTTGCCACCCGCGCCGATTACCAGGATCGGTGACTTGGCCGCATGAATTTTCTCAAGCGCCCGGTAGATCGACTTCTCTTCAGCCGTGGGGCGCCGCACGGATGACGCCTTGATCGGCCGCGCATCGGTCTGCTCGTCCGCAATATCCTCGGGAAGTTCAATATGGGTCGCGCCGGGCTTTTCCTCCTCGGCGATGCGGAAGGCTTCGCGCACGCGGCTAGGAATGTTGTCACCCGCGACAATCTGGGTCGCGTATTTGGTGATCGGCTCCATCATGTTGACCACATCGAGGATCTGGAAGCGGCCCTGTTTGGACGTTTTCACGGGCTTCTGACCGGTGATCATCAACATCGGCATACCACCGAGCTGCGCATAGGCCGCAGCCGTTGTGAAATTCGTCGCACCTGGCCCCAGCGTTGACAGGCACACGCCGGTCTTCCCGGTCAGGCGGCCATACACGGAGGCCATGAAACCGGCTGCCTGCTCGTGGCGCGTCAGCACCAGCTTGATCTGTTTCGATCGTGACAGGGAATCCAGAAAGTCCAGATTTTCCTCCCCCGGTATTCCAAAAATATACTCGCAACCTTCTTCTTCCAGACACTCGATGAACAGATCAGATGCTTTGGTCATTTTCCCCTCGCCTTTCGGCGCCCCAAAGCGGTCGGCCCGGTGCGATGAATTACAGGCGCATCGTTTCATGAAAAATTCGTCATGCCCGGACTTGATCCGGGCATCTCGTCGAAACCCCACGGCGGTTGATGTTGAGATACGCGGATCAGGTCCGCGTATGACGGTTCCGGATTGGCACAAGGCCCTACGCCACCCTCACACTCTTGGCGAGGTTTCGCGGTCGGCCAACATCCAGGCCCGAATCCGCTGTCGGACCTGTACAACAAGGCATCGTGAATCCTCACGACCTTTTTCTTTCAATTATCGATTGCCATTTCCGGCATCTCATTCACCGCACCCCCAGAGCGTGCGGTACACATATTTTGGAGCCACACAATGTCACTCTCACTTCAGGTTATCTATCCCGTCGCTGACGGCACGACCTTCGATTACGATTACTACTTCGCCACCCATCTGCCCCTCGTCGGCGAGAACATCGGAGAGCATGTCGAAAGTTCACTGGTCACAAAGGGGATTGCGGGCGGCCCCGGTGTGCCTGCTGGATTCCACCTCATCGCAACTCTGGTGTTTGCAGATCAGGCCGCCATGGATGCGGCCATGTCCAAGATCGGACCGGCTGTCGGCGACATCCCTAATTTCACGAACACCAAACCCGCCATTCTGATTGGCGAAGTCGCCGCCTAGCTACTGCATGGTGATTGTCGCCGAGAGACGACAGACCCGATCAGGCTACTGGTGGTGTTGCCTCGGCAGCACCACCAGAAAGCGGATCCTCGCCGAAGCGATTGGCGCCTTCGTCACCTTTTCGGACTTCCCAAACAATCAATATGATCAAGCCGATAATTGGGACAAAGCTGATAAACATCCACCACGCGGACTTGTCGATGTCGTGCAATCTCCGCGCAAGAACGGACAAATTCGGAAGCACGAAAAGCAGGCTCAGAATAGTAAAGAAAGGCGTGTAGTAATTGTCATTTTCTGGAAAAACTACGCCGTCTAGGAGCGACACACATATTACCGCGATGGCATAGAACAGTATCCAATATCAAAATTCGGACCGGGAAGCCCGGCCATCAAATTTTGCGTATTTGGAAAATCCCGACAAAACTGCCTGCTTAAAATTCATAGTGCCCCCACGCGTTGATTGCCCAAGGTAGAATTTTACGCCACGGTCACACTTTTGGCGAGACTTTGCGGCGGGTCAACACCCGCCTTTTTTTGCCGCCGCCTGGCGATTTGTGCTCGGGGGAATCAGGAGAAGTCGTCCCGGTCCAACCATAATCGTCACGCCCGGACCTGTTCCGGGCATCTTGCCGAAGATACTGAAACCAGCGATGAAGAGATACGCGGATCAAGTCCGCGTATGACGATACAAATTTGTCCGCCTACTCCACCGTCACGCTCTTGGCGAGATTTCGTGGCTGGTCCACATCTGTCCCTTTGACCACCGCTGTGTGATAGGCGAGCAGCTGGATCGGGATCGAGTACAGCAGCGGCGCGACGAAGGGATCGACGTCGGGCATTTCCACTGCGGCGAAGGCCTTGTCGGCCAATCTGGCCACACCGGCCCGATCCGACATGAAGATAACCTTGCCGCCGCGGGCAATTACCTCTTCTACATTCGACAAGGTCTTGTCGAAGAGCGCGTCATTCGGCGCGAGCACGATCACCGGGACATTCTCGTCGATCAGCGCAATCGGGCCATGCTTCATTTCGCCGGCGGCGTATCCCTCGGCGTGGATATAGGAAATTTCCTTGAGCTTGAGCGCGCCTTCCATGGCCAGCGGAAAGGCTGTGCCGCGCCCCAGATAGAGCACGTCGCGGGCCTTGGCGACCTCGCGGGCGATCTCGCGCAACGCCTCGTCATGGTTGAGCACTTCGGTCATGCGTGAGGGCACTTCGGTCAGCGCACCGGCAAGCTCTGCCGCGCGCTTGTCATCGATCGCACCGCGCGCCTTGGCCGCCGCAATGGTCAGACAGGCCAGTACGGCAAGCTGGGTGGTGAAGGCCTTGGTCGAGGCGACCCCGATCTCCGGCCCGGCCAGGGTCGGCAGGACCACATCGGATTCCCGCGCGATCGAGCTTTCGCCCACATTCACCACCGAGACAATGTGCTGTTTCGCGGCCCGGCAATGGCGCAGGGCGGCAAGCGTGTCCGCCGTCTCGCCCGACTGGCTGACGAACAGCGCCACGCCACCTTCGGGCAAGGGTGCTTCACGGTAGCGGAACTCGGAGGCCACATCGATCTCGACGGGCAGGCGCGCGACGGTTTCCAGCCAGTACTTGGCGACCCAGCCCGCATAACAGGCCGTGCCGCAGGCGATCACGGTAACCCGCGGGACCTCGGCAAAATCGAAGGGCAGCTCGGGCAGGCTTATCTCGCGGGTTGCGGCGTTGATGAAGGATTGCAGCGTGTCACCGACAACGGCGGGCTGCTCGAAGATTTCCTTCTGCATGAAGTGGTCGTAATTGCCCTTGCCGATCAGGGCGCCGGACAATTTGGTCTCGCGGATCGCGCGTTCAACGGCGTTGCCGTCTTCGTCAAAGACCTCGGCCCCGCTCCGGGTGATGACCGCCCAGTCACCTTCGTCGAGATAGGAAATCCGCTTGGTCAGCGGCGCAAGCGCCAGCGCGTCCGAGCCGATGAACATCTCCCCCGCGCCATAGCCGATCGCCAGCGGGCTGCCGCGCCGGGCCCCGACCATCAAATCGTGTTCCCCGGCAAAGACGATGGCGAGCGCAAACGCGCCCTGCAGGCGCGGCAGGGTTCGGGCCACCGCTTCGCGGGGCGAGGCCCCGGATTCGAGCTCGTGAGACAGCAGGACCGCAACCGCTTCGGTGTCGGTGTCGCTTTCGAATTTATGGCCTTGGGCGACAAGCTCGGCGCGCAGTTCCTGGAAATTCTCGATGATGCCGTTATGGACGACGGCCACCCGCGCGGTCACATGGGGATGGGCGTTGCTCTCATTCGGCACGCCATGGGTTGCCCAGCGGGTGTGACCAATTCCGACGTCACCTTTGAGCGGGTTTTTCTCGAGCACAGCGGCCAGATTGACGAGCTTGCCCTCGGCGCGGCGGCGGTCAATCGAGCCATTGACGAGTGTCGCGATCCCTGCGGAGTCATAGCCGCGATATTCCAGCCGCTGCAGTCCTTCGAGCAGCCGTGGCGTCGCATCGCCCGCGCCGAGAATTCCGATAATCCCGCACAAAATCCTAGTCCTTCTTCTTCAGCGCGCGGAAGGATCCGGCCCAGCCGGGCTTGTCCACCTGTTTGGCGCGTTCGATGGACAGGCTGTCTTTCTCCACATCACGGGAGATCGTGCTGCCCGCCGCGACAATGGCACCGTCGCCGATGGTCACCGGGGCGACCAGCGCCGAGTTGGAGCCGATGAACGCGCCCGCACCGATCACCGTGCGATACTTGCCGAAGCCGTCATAATTGCAGGTGATGGTGCCTGCCCCGATATTCGATCCGGCACCGACGGTGGCATCCCCGATATAGGTCAGATGGTTGGCCTTGGCGCCGGGGCCGATCTCGGCATTCTTCACTTCGACGAAATTGCCGATATGGGCGTTCTCGCCGATCTGCGCGCCCGGTCGCAGGCGGGCATAGGGTCCGATGATGGCACCGCTGGCAACGGTCGCGCCCTCCAGATGGCTGAAGGCGCGGATATCCACATTGTCCGCCACGGTGACACCGGGCCCGAACACCACATTGGGCTGCACCACCACATCGCGGCCAAGTTTCGTGTCGTGCTGAAACCAGACGGTCGCCGGGTCCACCAGCGTCGCGCCGTTCTCCATCGCCCGGGTGCGGAGTTCATCCTGCACCACGGCTTCGGCGACGGCGAGATCCTCGCGCGAATTCACCCCGAGAAGTTCGTCTTCCTCACCTTCGACCACGGCGGCAGAAAGGCCCGCGGCGCAGGCCAGCCGGACCGTATCGGTCAGGTAGTACTCACCCTTGGAATTGTTGGTGTCGAGCTCGTCGAGCAGGCCAAACAGGTGCCGCCCATCGAACGCCATCACGCCGGAATTGCACAGGTTCACATCGAGCTCTTCGGGGCTGGCATCCCGGGCTTCGACAATTGCGGTCAGCGCCCCGCTGGCATCGGTGATCAGACGGCCATACTGATGGAAGTGCGAGGGCCGGAACCCGAGCACGGACACCGCCGCCCCATCGGCGCAGGCCCCGGCGGCAGCCGCCATGGTTTCGGCGCGGACCAGCGGCGTGTCGCCATAAAGCACCAGAACCGTGCCGGTAAATCCTTCGAGTTCCTTGCGTGCGGCCTTCACCGCGCCGCCCGTGCCGTTGCGGTCGGCCTGCACACAGGTCGGGTGTGGTGCCACGGTCTCGCTGACCAGATCCATATCCGGCCCGACGACAACCACCACCTTCTCCGGGGAAAGGGTCGAGACGGTATCGAGCAGATGCGCGATCATCGGCCGCCCGGCGACGGCGTGCATCACCTTGGGCAAGCCGGACTTCATCCGGGTTCCCTTGCCAGCGGCAAGGATTACGACGGCAATCGGGGTGTCGGTCATCGGTGGCGTTCGTTATGGCTGGGCAGCAGGATGGATCGGAATTTGCCACATCGGGCTGAATCGCACCAAGTCACGAATTGTTCCCGTATGTTGCGGCAGCAACCATGCAGAAAATGTAGGGGCGGGTTTCAAACCCGCCCGGAGAAATCCGTCATCGACGCGATTCAGAAACACCTGCCCGCACACAGTTTCGGTGTCACAAAGACGGGCGGGTTTCAAACCCGCCCCTACTGTTCCTCTTCTCCGAACACCAGAATCCCCTCGGCATCCCGCGCGGCGACCAGATGGGCAAAGCCGGCGCCCCAGGGCGTTTGCATCTCCAGGCGCACCGGCACGCGGCCAGCGGCAACGCCGATCTCGGACAGCCAGATATCAATCTCGAGATCCTGCATCCGCTTCCGGTCCGGGCGGAACCCGGCAATCCGTGTGAAGGTCAGCTTGCAGCCTTCGGCCTGCCCTTCAAACGGCGCAAAGGAACTCCGTTCGAGTATGCGTGGCGGCAGGGCCTGCATGTTCGCGTCATAGCGGCGGCGACCGTCATAGATCGCCGTTTGCGGCCGGCACTGGCCCTCCAGCGCGCTTTTCATGACCAGCGAGGTGACAGCGGTGGTGGGATCCACCACACCCGGGGTGACATGGGGCGCAACCTTGGCCAGGTCTTCCGCGCTATAGGGCGGCTCGGCGCGCACCGCACCCGCGATGCCATCCTTGTAGGAAATCTCGACCTGGCGTTCGTTGCCGCGCCAGACATTGGCGGTGTGATAGCGTGCGGGCACGGCCTCACCATTCTGCCATGCCCCCACGCTGCTGGCATCAAACCGCCAGTTGAACAGAGCACCGACCAGACCCGAGGTTTCCATCCGGATACGGGTGTCGTAGCTGGCCGGCGCGGTGCCGGCCTCGGCCTCGGTCTCGGCATCAAATCCCAGCATCAGATCGAGCCGCAGCGCACGAAACCCGCCTGAATAGACATCATAGGTCAGGGTGAAACCCGAGAGGTTCTTGCCCGCAACAGCCATCGCCTGTTCGCCGGGTTCGGCCTGCGCCGCAGCAGTGGTGGCACCCGAGAGTAGTACTGCCATCAATCCACACGCCAGATTTCTGCGAGAGATGTTCAAATATGTCATGGCGATATCTGGGCGGGAAAAGATGGCGATTTCATGGAGCGCGATCAGCGTGTCCGGGGGGCGTAAAACGTGCCCTCCACCTCAAAGATGTCATCCTGATTGAGGTTCGCGACCTCCAGAATGGTGCGCGGCGGATACGGCCCGCCAGCCCAGAGCGTCTCCTGAACCTTGTTGACGATGGGCCGGTGCCGGTCCATGTCGGTGACATAGACGGTCAGCCGCACCGCATCCTGCAGGCCCGCGCCTTCCGAGGCCGCGATCAGTTCCATGTTCCGGAAGCCCTGCAAGATCCGCGCTTCGTCACCCTCCACCAAAATGTTGGTCTCCGGGTCGATGCCACGCATCCCCGCCACGAACACGTAATCTCCCGCGCGGCTGCCGACGGTCCAGGTTCCCGTCGGCGCAATCGCGCCCTCGGGTGACAGATATTGCACATCGGAATTCGGGTTCGATGCCGGCGCGTTGCTCATGGTGGTCTCCGGGTAAATGCTTTTGCAACCGGGACTCTAGAGGGTGCGGTTTTGCGCTGACAAGCCGGTTCCCCGGCACGGCCATAGGCCAGAGCGCTTGACGAACCCGGATCCCCCGCCTTATAGGTCCGCCATCCCTATGGAGGGGCGCGTAGCTCAGCGGGAGAGCACTGCCTTCACACGGCAGGGGTCACAGGTTCAATCCCTGTCGCGCCCACCATTTTCCTGGCTCGAAAACAGCGACTTAGCTGATCAGTCAGAAGCTCGCAATCTACCGACAATCGATCTGGCACACGTATGGCACAGTGCGGGAGCGATAGTTGTGGCTACATTCAGGAAACGGGGAAACCGCTGGCAAGTTCAGGTGCGGCGAAGAGACCATCCCAGCATCACCAAAACCTTTGCAAACAGATCAGACGCCGAGAGGTGGTCTAGGCGCATTGAGCGTGAACTAGACCTGGGTGAGACAATACAAAGTCCCAGACACGAGTTGAGCCGTATCCGGTTTAAGGATTTGCTCTGCAGATACGCTTCTGAGGTTTCACCGAGCCACAAGGGACATGAAGCGGAAAGATACCGCCTGCAATCGATCTCAAAGCGACCCATCGGACAACTGAGCTTGGCGCAGCTACAGCCAAAACATTTTTCAGACTACAGGGACGAGCGACTCAAGGTCGTAGCGCTCTCAAGCGTGGTCAGAGAATTTCAACTGATGAAGGCAGCTTTTGAGTGGGCAAAGCGTGACCTGGGATTGCTGGTAAGCAGTGAAGCAGTCAGCTCAATCAAACTTCCAAAGGTACGAGATGCTCGGAACAGACGCCCGTCTGATGTCGAACTAACAGCGCTGAGGCTTGCCTGCTCTCACCCGTCGTTGTGGCCCATTATCACTATCGCCATTGAGACAGGCATGAGGCGCAGCGAGATAGTCGCAATGCGGTGGGAGGATATCAATTGGGTAACGAACACGCTTCACATACCGACTGCGAAGAATGGACACCCCAGGACAATCCCGCTGACCCCGAAAGCAACCCGGATTCTCGAGGGACTAAACAAATCGGATGTGCAGGTCTTTCCGATTAGCGGCAATGCCGTTCGGCTTGCATGGGTACGCTTAAAGAAGAGAGCTGGCGTTAACGATCTGCGCTTTCACGACCTACGGCACGAGGCAGTCAGCAGGTTCTTTGAGTTGGGCTTATCAATTGCAGAGGTCGCTCTGATAAGCGGTCATCGTGATGCCCGTATGTTGTTTCGATATACACACTTAAGGGCAGAGACAGTTTCCGAGAGGCTCAGAGAACTTTCATCCGTATAAGATCATCTTAGTGCGCAGAAGTGTACTGATCGCAAATAAGTAGGCCGCAGGCTCGTTGTGTCCGGCGGTCGTTCATACATGGAGCCGCTCTGGAAAAGAGAACAATCAAAGCATTCTGGCTTACAAAAAACGCATGAACATCCGACAATCTTGTGTACTACTGAGCGTAAGCTGGAAACCCATAGTATATAGCTGAACCAATCAGAGCCACTAGCTGCGGCATGTCGAGGCTGGCTCGATATACTATATGTTGAATAATCATGAACGACGCTATGCAATACGACTTTGATTTTGACGGGCCTTTTTCAGCGGGAGATAACCCCGCGCTTTGGTCTCCTCGCGAGATATGGGTAAAGCTCAATCAACGACTGATGGCCCATATTGGTGAGGATCGTCGCATTGACTACAAGCAAACTGCACAAGTCCGAGAAGCGGATCTTGCGACCTTCATGAGCATGTTCTCCAACACACCCGACGGCGGGGTCATTGTTTATGGCGCAGATAGCAAGGGCAACCCAACCGGCTGCAACAATTTAAGCCAATCCCAGCTTAATCAAATTGAACAGTGACATCTCCAATATTGTCCCTTAGCTACACCGGAGTTCAAAAGAATCCCGGTTACCGTTGATGATAGCGAAGACTTTTGTTTGGCCATCTATATCCCCTATGTCGGAAAACTGTCCGTCGTCATATAAATTGGGACAATCAGCGGCCTGATTTAAAGGAGGATCTGGCTCATCTGGTTTAAGATATTAAGCGGCGTATTTGCGGTATTGCAAGCGCCGGGTTTCTATCGTCTTCCG